>Ga0181533_1001649_pt1 | contig 28168 bp, 26 predicted proteins | sample PEATcosm2014_Bin_45_FD_119772 | JGI IMG/M metagenome (GOLD analysis project Ga0181533, IMG submission 119772) | Peatland microbial communities from MTU Mesocosm Facility, Houghton, MI, USA - PEATcosm2014_Bin11_60_metaG | ecosystem: Environmental > Terrestrial > Soil > Wetlands > Peat | place...
CGCAATCGCGCAACTCGCCGGCGTCATCGACATCCCGTTCACGCTCAAAGGGATGGATGTCATGTTGTCGAGCTATGCGCGGTTCCTGTTTCGCGCTGAGCGGCGCCAACAGGTGTGGCGGCTCTCCGGTTTCGACGCGATCTATCAGCGCGACGAGATTACGCCGTGCATTCCGGGCCAAACTGTCGTGGTGGACCCACAAGCATTGAAATCCTATCGTCCGGCCTATGGCCTGCTGTCATATTGTCTCGCGCTGGGCGGGTTTCCGGTGCGTGACGATCTCGCCGGTGTCGACCGCCCCGATCTCGTCGACGCCTTGACCCGCGAAATATACGGCTGGGCCGGGCTCACGCCGCCCCACTGACGAATGGAAAACAACCACCCCCATCGGCTCTCATGACCTCCAATATCAAGCCGAAAAGCACCCCCAAGGAAGCACCGACCGAGCCGTTCAAGCGCGCCGTCGGCGTTTGCATGCGCGCGATCGCCGGCAAGGGCGATCTCGAAGTGAATTTCGCCTCCGAGCGTCCCGGCCTGGTCGGCGGCAAGGCCCGTCTGCCGGAGCCGCCGCGTCGGCTCAACGAGCGGGAGGCCGCGATCGTGCGCGGCCATGCCGACTCGATCGCGCTGCGGCTTGCCTGTCACGATCCGGCGGTGCATCGCAAACTGACCCCTGGCGGCCAGCAGGCGCGCGCGGTGTTCGAAGCGGTGGAACAAGCCCGCGTCGAGGCGATCGGCGCGCGGCGCATGGGCGGCGTTGCGAAAAATCTCGCCGCCATGCTCGACGACCGCTTCCACCGCGGCAAGTTCGAAGACATCACCGATCGCGCCGATGCGCCGATCGAGGACGCGCTGGCCATGATCGTGCGCGAGCGCCTGACCGGGGAGATGCCGCCCGCAGCCGCGCGCAAGCTCGTCGATCTGTGGCGGCCTCTGATCGAAGAACGGGCCGGCCGCGATCTCGATCGGCTCGAACGCTTCGTCAACGACCAGCGCCGCTTCGGCGACGTGGTGCACGATCTCCTCGACTGCCTCGACATGGGCGAGGATCGCTCGAGCGAAACCGACGAGGACGACGGCGAAGAGGGCGAGGAGCAGAACCAGAAAGACGAATCCGGCCAGGATGGCGAGGCATCAGATTCCGCCGAGAGCGATCAGATGAGCGCCGAGACCGAGGCTTCGGCCGACGAACTGCCCGACAGCGCTTCGGAAGCGGTCGACGCGCCTTCCGCCGAAATGGCCGACGACGCCGAACTGGGCGATTCGGAAACCGCCGCCGAGCCGTGGCGGCCGCGCCATCAACGCAATGAACCACGGGGCCCGGATTATCGGCCGTTCACCGCCAGGTTCGACGAGACGGTTGGCGCGGAGGAACTGTGCGAGCCGGAGGAACTCGACCGGCTGCGGGGCTATCTCGACAAGCAGCTTTCGCATTTGCAAGGGGTGGTCGCGCGGCTTGCCAATCGGCTGCAGCGGCTGCTGCTTGCGCAGCAGAACCGCGCCTGGGAATTCGACCTCGAAGAGGGCTTGCTCGATCCGGCGCGCCTGCCGCGCGTCATTGTCGACCCGACGCATCCGTTGTCGTTCAAGCGCGAAAAGGACACCGATTTTCGCGATACGGTCGTCACGCTCTTGCTCGACAATTCCGGCTCGATGCGCGGCCGCCCAATCACGGTGGCGGCGACCTGCGCCGATATCCTGGCGCGCACATTGGAGCGCTGCGGCGTCAAGGTGGAAATCCTCGGCTTCACCACGCGGGCCTGGAAGGGCGGGCAATCGCGGGAAGCCTGGCTCGCCCAGGGCAAGCCGCCCAATCCGGGACGACTCAACGATCTGCGCCACATCATCTACAAGGCGGCCGACGCGCCGTGGCGGCGGGCGCGCAAAAATCTCGGACTGATGATGCGCGAAGGCCTGCTCAAGGAGAACATCGACGGCGAGGCGCTCGACTGGGCGCACAAGCGGCTGTTGGCGCGGTCGGAGACGCGAAAAATCCTGATGATGATTTCAGATGGCGCTCCGGTCGACGATTCGACACTGTCGGTCAATCCCGGCAATTATCTCGAACGCCATCTGCGTTGGATCATCGAGGACATCGAAACCCGCTCGCCGGTCGAATTGATCGCCATCGGCATCGGCCATGACGTGACGCGCTATTACCGGCGCGCCGTCACGATCGTCGATGCCGAGGAGCTTGGCGGCGTGATGACCGAAAAGCTCGCCGAATTGTTCGACGAGAAGCCAGGCACGGAACGGGCCCGGCCGGTGCGGCCGCGGCGGTTGAACGCGTAGCTTAGGCTTTCCGCACCGAGTATACGTACATATGGCGGAAGGTCTGCGGATTTTCCGCTTCAAAAGCCTGCCAGTGATCGAGATTCGTCAGCGCGGCAGCGCCCGGAAATCGCTGCTGAAACCTTTCGATGAGCGACGGATCGATCTCGAAGCCTAAAAACGCCAGGTTCTGATCGTCGAGGAACGACCGGATTCTCGGAATGGTGAACCTGTGCTCCATGACGTTGAATAACAAATCCCGGCATCCGCTCATGCTGTAGAAGTCGGCAAATTCGATCAGTCTCGACCAGCGGGGTTCATCGTAGCCGCGCAGGATTTCCTGCCGGCATTTGCGAATATCCTCCGCTGTCGGACGGTAACCGCGCTCGGCGATCAACGCGCGGGCGGCGACGACGCCGCGCCGCGCAGTCTCGCTGTAGAGCCCTACGCGCATCTCACCCTGCGGCCGCAGCAACGACAACAAGGCGCGCCAGCCTTGCTCCGGCTCGGCGAGGTGATGCAAGACGCCCACCGCCTCGATGCGATCGAAGCGGCGGCCGATGGTGCCCAGCTTCAAAATATCGGCCTGCGCGTATTCGACATTGCTCAAACCGGCCTCGCGCGTCTTTCGCCGCGCGTAAGCGAGACTGGGCAGGCTCACATCGACGGCCAGAATTTGCGCGCTCGGATAATGCTGCGCGGCGTCGAACGCATGCTGGCCGCTGCCGCAGCCGGCCAGTAAGATGTCCCTGACGGCCTGCGAACTGCCGCTTGCCGCCGCGCCCATTTTACGGTCGCCGGCGAATACGGCGAGGGGATTGATGGTCCAGCGCGGGTAGGGATTTTCCTCGTATTGCCGCATGACCGCGAGGGAGACGGCATCGTCGACGGACGTGAGCAAGGGAATGCGCGCGCGGTCCTCGCTCTCTTGCAACGGTTCGATCAGCTGTTGGCGCACCAGCGCCGCGGTCGAATTGGGCCACTCTCGCGCCAATAGCGGCGGCGCCTCCGGCAAAGCGTGCAGCGGAAAATGAGCGGCGACAGCGGCCAGCAGGGGCGACGAGATCCTTTCCCCCGTTCGCGACTTCCGCAGCAAGTGGTCGCGCAATTGGTTCGCCTTTTGCGATTCTTGCTCGCTTTGCGCGAACACATATTCATTGATGAAGCATTGCTGCGCGACGGCCAACAACAACGCGATGAGATCGGGATCGATTGTCGTCTCGTCGAAGACATTTGAATGCACGTGGCCGGTGAGAGCCGCGCGCAACGGCGTGAGAAATCGTTCCAGCGGCACCCCGCGCAGGGGCACGGTCTCCAGCGCACAGCGCAGGAATAAATCGCCCGCGATTGCGGACAAAGTCGAGCGCGGGAACAATTCGTCGCTCGGCACCGGCAACGGCCAACGACGTTCGATGCGGTCGATACAGTTCGCGATCACAGGATTTTGCAGGGTGATCTTTTCGGCGCTGTTCTGCCGCGCACCGAAGGCAATGGCATCTTTGAAATGCCGCACCGCGTCCTCCGGCCGGCCGAGGGCCTGATAGGAGGTGGCGATGTTGTAGTGACAGGCCGCGTTCCAAGGGTCCGCTGCGATGGCCTTGGCCAGCATTTTCACCGCCTGTCGATGGCGGCCGGACTCCTGAAGGATGAGTCCCGAGAGATTCAAGGCGTGGACGTGCTTGGGCTGGCGGACCAGGATCTTATCGCAAAGGATTGCGGCTTGCTCCGATCGACCTTGCTGATGGTCGCGGCTCGCTTGGGCCATCAGCGCGGCAGCGTCCGGAGCGCCGCCCCGGACTTCGACTGGAACAGGGTTTGCGGCAAAATTGTCCGCCTTCTGTCCAGCCCGTCGCGCTTTGCGGTTCATGCGGCATGACAATCGATAGAGATTTGCAGCTACGATAGAAGACTGTCGCAAGCGTCAACAGGGGGATTTAGCGCGGCAAGCGTGATCCTTCGCCTCCGCGCCGGCGCGAAATCGGATGATTCTTGTGGTCTGACCTTGTGGAGATGGCCGCCCGGGCGCGGGCGGCTCGCAAAGTGCTGTCACGCCGCGGAGGCGGTGCGCTTCTTGACGACTTGCCGCTTGAGTTCGAGCACGCGCGGCGAGAGTTCGACATCCTTGGCCGCGACCAGGAAGGCGTCGAGCCCGCCGCGGTGATCGACGGTTTTCAGGGCATTGGCCGAAATCCGCAGCCGCACCTTGCGGTTAAGCGAATCCGACAATAGCGTGACGTTGAGCAGATTGGGCAAAAACCGCCGTTTCGTCTTGCGGTTGGAATGACTGACTCGGTTCCCGATCTGGCGTGTTTTCCCGGTCAATTCGCAACGCCATGCCATGTTCGAAATCCTTGCTCGGAATCGTATGCGGACTCTTGTCGAATATCTGTCGTCCCGGACGTCGAGCGCCGCCTTACCGACGATAAAGGGAGTTAGCGCGGACCTATAGTGGCGGCGTTTTGTAGCGTCAAGCCACCGGTGCCGCCGTGCGCCGCGGTTCGGCGACGGGCGGTGCCCGATCCATTCACAAAACCACACAAAGGACGCATTTTCCGACAACAAATTAAAGCCGCCCCAGCTCCGCGATTTGAGGAAAAACCGATTGCCCCGCCTTGGCTTAACGATGCCCTTCGTCCGCCGCGTCGCAGCCGCCGCGGCGCTTGCCGTCGGCGTTGCGGCCTTCAGCGTATGGGCGGCCATGTCGGCCACAGCGGGCGATACGACCCACCAGGCGGCCGCCCAGCCCACGGCGCCGGTCGTCGTCCAAGTGTCTCCCCTCGGCCGGCTCGAGGCGGAATACACGGCCAGTCTTTCCGGCATCCCGATCGGTCGAGGCAATTGGATCATCGAGATTTCGGAGGATCAATATTCCGCCGCTGCGAGCGGCACGACGACGGGGATATTGCGCTTCTTTACCGGCGCGCGGGGCACCGGGACGGCGCGTGGCACCGTCAATGGCGGCCAGCCCGTGCCGACGAGTTATGGCGCCACCATCACGTGGGACCGCAAGGTCGACGACGTGCGCATGGCGTTGGTCGGCGGCAACGTGACCGATTATGCCGTCGAGCCGCCGCTGCCGCCGATTCCTGACCGCATTCCGGTGACGGAAGCGGATCGCCATGGCGTGCTCGACCCGATGACCTCGATGCTCAACCGGGTCGACGGCAATGGCGACCCGGTGGCGCCCGAGGCCTGCGACCGCAAGGTGGCCGTATTCGATGGCCGGGTACGCTATGACCTCCACAGCGAATTCAAGCGCATGGAAACCGTCAAAGCGGAACGCGGCTATGCGGGCCCTGCCGTTGTCTGTGCGGTCTATTTCACGCCTATTTCCGGCTACGTGCCGAGCCGGCCAGCGATCAAATATCTGGTCGAGCTACGCGACGCCGAAGTCTGGCTGGCGCCGATCTCCGGCACCCGCGTGTTGGTGCCTTTCCGCTTCTCGATGCCGACCCCGCTCGGGGTTGGGTTGTTGCAGGCAACCGAGTTTGTATCGGTCGCGCCGTCGCATCCGGCTGTAAAGACGCAATAAGTGCCGCCCATTCAGCCTGGCGAAAACCGCGACAAAGTCTCGCATCCCCGTTATCCACAGGAGGATGGCTCTTGACTCGCCGGGGAATCGTGTCTGTGACGGCTGTTAACATTTCGGGCGCGAAAACGGCGGCCGCAATCGCCGATTCCACCCGATCTGGTATTCTATGGCGTGGGTGGGGCCATATATCGCAGTGAACGAACTCGAACATGACTGGAGTCGCCGATTCGGCCGCGATTCGTTCCAGACTCGTTCCACATCTTAAGCACAGGTCTATCCAACGTCACATTGTGATACAGAAGCGACGTGCATGCTGTGCGCCATGCATGCTGTGGCAATGATGCGTCAATGTCGGGATTGTAATGCCGATTTCCTTTTCTCCGCCCGCCGACCGTGAGCTGCGTACCCGAGGCGCCGGTGTCACCGCCGTCCTCGGCCCCACCAACACGGGAAAAACCCATTTGGCCATCGAGCGGATGCTGGCGCATTCCTCGGGGCTCATCGGCCTGCCGCTGCGGCTCTTGGCGCGCGAGGTCTATAATAAAGCGGTCGAACGGGTCGGCGCCGAAGCGGTGGCGCTGGTTACCGGCGAAGAGAAGATCAAGCCGCCGAACCCGCGCTTCTGGGTCGCCACCGTTGAGGCGATGCCGCGCGATCTCGACGTGGCCTTCCTCGCCGTCGACGAAATTCAGCTCGCCGCCGACTTCGAGCGCGGCCATGTCTTCACCGACCGCATGCTGCACCGGCGCGGCCGTGAGGAAACCCTGGTACTCGGTGCCGCCACCATGCGGCCGATCGTCGAACGGCTTTTGCCCGGCGCCAGCATCGTCAGCCGGCCGCGGCTGTCGCAGCTCACCTTTGCCGGCGAGAAAAAGCTGACGCGGCTGCCGCGTCGCTCCGCCATCGTCGCGTTCTCGTCCGACGAGGTCTACGCCATCGCGGAATTGATCCGCCGCCAGCGCGGTGGCGCCGCGGTCGTGCTCGGTGCGCTGTCGCCGCGCACGCGTAATGCTCAAGTCGATCTCTATCAGTCCGGCGAGGTCGACTACCTGGTGGCGACCGACGCAATCGGCATGGGGCTCAACCTCGATGTCGATCACATCGCCTTTGCTTCCGACCGCAAATTCGACGGTTATCAGTTTCGCAAGCTCAGCCCTTCCGAGCTTGCCCAGATCGCCGGGCGCGCCGGGCGCGCGACCCGCGACGGCACCTTCGGCACTTGTGGACGCTGTCCGCCGTTCGAAACCGAACTGGTCCAGGCGCTCGAGTCGCACGCCTTCGAGCCGGTGAAATTGGTGCAGTGGCGCAACAGCGATCTCGATTTTTCCTCGGTCGGCGCGCTGCAGGCGACGCTGGCCGCGGCCCCGACCGAAAGCGCGCTTGGGCGTGCGCCGGTGGCCGAGGATATTCTCGTGCTCGATCACGCGGCGCGCGACGACGAGGTGCGCAACATGATCGGGACCCGCGCCGATGTAGAGCGGCTTTGGGATGTCTGCCAGTTGCCCGACTACCGCAAGATCGCGCCGGCGAACCACGCCGAGCTTGCGGTTACGGTGTTCGGTTATCTGCAGCGCGAGGGCAAGATCGCGACCGATTGGTTCGCCCGCCAGGTGGCGTTGGCGGATCGCGTCGACGGCGATATCGACACATTGTCGACGCGCATCGCCCATATCCGCACCTGGACCTTCGCCGCCAATCGCCCGGATTGGCTCGCCGACCCCGAGCACTGGCAGGCCACGACGCGTGGCGTCGAGGATCGGCTCTCGGACGCGCTTCACGAGCGCCTCACCGAGCGCTTCGTGGATCGTCGTACCAGCGTCCTGATGCGGCGGCTGCGCGAGAACGCAACGTTCGATCCGGAATTCAACAAGACCGGCGAGGTCGTGGTCGAAGGTCATGTCATCGGCCGGCTCGACGGGTTTGTTTTCTTGCCCGACGCGTCGTCCGGCGGCTCGGAAGCCAAGGCCTTGCAAAACGCGGCGCAAAAGGCACTCGCCGGCGAGATCGCGTTGCGCGCCGCCCGGCTCGCCGAGGCCCCTGACGAGCAATTCGTGCTGGCGGCCGACGGCACGCTGCGCTGGACCGGAGCCGCGGTCGGCAAGCTTTATGCCGGCGAGGAAGTTTTGCGCCCGCGCGTGCGCGTCGTTGCGGACGAACACCTGACCGGGGCGCCGCGCGACGGCGTCGAGGCGCGGCTCGAGCGCTTCGTCAAAGCGCATATCGGTAAATGGCTCGGACCCTTGTCCGAACTGGCGGCGGCGACGGACATTACCGGCATCGCGCGCGGCGTCGCGTTTCAACTGGTCGAGGCGCTCGGCGTGCTCGACCGGCACCGTGTCGCCGAGGAAGTGAAGGGATTGGACCAGACGGCGCGATCGAGCTTGCGCAAATACGGCGTACGGTTCGGCGCCTATCACATCTATCTGCCGGCATTGCTCAAGCCGGCGCCGCGTCGGCTCGCCGCGCAATTGTGGGCGCTTCTCAACGGCGCGCCAGCGGCACAAAATTATGATGGGCCGCAAGCCAAGGGTCTCGACGACTTGCTGCACCTCGCCGGCAGCGGCCGCACCTCGTTCCCGGTCGATCGCGAGATCGATGCCGCGCTTTATCGCACGGCCGGTTATCGCGTCTGCGGCGAGCGGGCCGTGCGCGTGGATATTTTGGAACGGCTTGCGGATCTGATCCGGCCGGCTCTGGCGTGGCGCGAAGGCGCCGTCGGACCGAAGCCGCCGGGCGCCGTCGCCGGCGGCGGCTTCACCGTCGTCAATACCATGACGTCGCTCACCGGCGCGTCGGGCGAGGATTTTGCCTCGATCCTGCGCTCGCTCGGCTACCGCATGGAGCGGCGGCCCAAACCATCCGAACCATTGCCGCAATCGCCGATCCCGCCGACCGCCGAGCCGACCGCCGAGCCGACCGCGATGATCGATGCCGGCGAAACGGCGAGCGAGGGCGCAGCGCCGGGCGAGCCGATGGCCACGCCGGAAGAAGTTGCAGCCCCTGCCGCCGACACAATCGAGGATTTGGCGCCGACGCCGGATCTTCCGCTCACCGCCGACCAAGAACGTGGGGACGGCGGCGCCGAGTCGGCTCTTCAACCGGCGGAAGAATCGCTTGCTGCTGCGCCCCCGGCGGAGAAGGAGGCCTCTGCTCCGGCGGGCGGTGGCGCTGCGACCGAAACGACGGTGGAGGCGGTGGCGGTATCTTCGCCGGCGGAACCGATCCTGATCGAAGTCTGGCGGCCCGGCCGCCCGGAGGGGCAGCGACGGCAGCGTCATGGCCGTCGCGAAGCGAGCAAGACACCGGCCGGAGATCGGCCGAGGGAAGCGCGCGGGGAAACGCTGCCGCGCACGGAAGAGATTGGTCCGGCGGCGGCCACGGCCGACGTCAGCGCGGCAGCGCCCGCGGCAGAGCAGGCAGAGAGAGCGCCCGCCGCACCGGCAAAGGAGGGGCGTCATTCACGCCACCGCCGCCGTCCAGGGGAGCAATATCATGGCGGCGATCATCGTCCCGAACGTCCTCAACGCGAGCGCGAGCGGCCCGCTGTCCGGCCCGCGCGGTTCGAGCGACGTGAGAAAGCACCCGACCCGAATTCGCCCTTCGCCAAACTGGCGGCCCTCAAAGCGCAGCTGGAAGCGAACGCCAAGGAGCGCGGCTGATTGCCGGAGGAATGCAGTCGCCAACGCATCGACCGGTGGCTCTGGCACGCCCGTGTGGTGCGGACGCGTGAAGCGGCGGCGGCGCTAGCAGGCGCCGGTTATGTCCGTATCAATGGCGTGCGTATCGATGCTCCGGGACGCATGGTGCGAGCCGGCGATGTCGTCACCATCGCGCTCGACCGCAGCGTGCGGGTGCTCAAAGTGCGGGGATTTCTCGAGCGCCGGGGCTCCGCTGGAACCAGTGCCCAGCTTTATGAGGCTCTCGAATAGACCAGGTGCGGCTTGGGCCTTCAGCCGATAAGGTATCGATGCACCCTTCTTGCGTGCAGTCGACCCATACGATAGGAGCAAGGCTCCAAAAAAGTCCGTTCAGAGTGTCCAAATGACCTATATCGTCAACGACAATTGCATCAAATGCAAATACATGGACTGCGTCGAAGTCTGCCCCGTGGATTGCTTTTACGAGGGCGAGAACATGCTGGTCATCCATCCGGATGAATGTATCGATTGCGGCGTTTGCGAGCCTGAATGCCCGGTCGATGCGATTAAGCCGGATACCGAGCCAAACGTCGAAAAGTGGCTTTCGATCAACGCCGAATACGCCAAGCAATGGCCGAATATCACGGCGAAAAAGACGCCACCGGCCGACGCCAAGGCATGGGAAGGCGTCGCCAACAAATTCGAGCAGCATTTTTCCGTAAAACCCGGCACCGGCGATTAAAGGCGGGTCGGGTCAATGAATGGCCGCTCCGGCATCGCCGGAGCGAAGATGCATTGGAAAAGCGACTTTCCTGTCGTTAGATAGTGGCGGGTTGAACAATTACCGGTTGTGAAGATTAACCATTGTTAACGATTATGCCGGCATATCGGCTGGGTGCGACGGTTTTGCAGTCCCATAAGGCTTTGATTTTGGCCGAAAATGTGATATAAAGACATCATACAATGAAAAACGCCTCCGAAACGCTGCTCCCCCGCCGGGAGCATATTTTTTCGGGGGATTTTCGAGGAACCGTCAGAAGAGGCGTGATTTCCACGCGAGAGCAGTGGCAGAGAAAACTCGTCGTTCGAAGAAGAGTACGGCCGGCATGAGCCGGAAGACATCAAAAACCTCCTCCCGCGCGAGCCGGAGGCCCTCACAGTCCACGCGAGCGATGACCCGCGATCGGGTCAGCGTGGCGAAGCCCGCACATCGGCGCAAGCCGGAGGCGGAAGGAGCAAGTACTTTGGGAATGAATGCGAAAAAGACCACGCAACGCCAAGGCTTCAAGACTCAGGAGTTCATCGTCTATCCGGCCCACGGCGTGGGCCAGATCATCGCGATCGAGGAGCAGGAGGTCGCTGGCGCGCGGCTGGAGCTTTTTGTCATCAACTTTGTCAAGGACAAGATGACGCTGCGGGTGCCGACCTCGAAAGTAGCTTCGGTCGGCATGCGCAAGCTTGCCGAGACGCCGATGGTCAAGCGGGCGCTTGAGACGCTCAAGGGTCGCGCGCGGATCAAGCGCACCATGTGGTCGCGGCGAGCCCAGGAATACGAGGCCAAGATCAATTCCGGCGATATCGTCGCCATCGCCGAAGTCGTGCGCGATCTCTTTCGGTCGGAGACCCAGCCGGAGCAGTCCTATTCCGAGCGTCAGCTTTACGAAGCAGCGCTCGATCGGCTCTCGCGTGAGGTTTCCGCCGTGCAGCGCATCACCGAGACCGAAGCAGTCAAGGAGATCGAGGCCGCTCTTGCCAAAGGGCCGCGTCGCGGTCCGAAGCCCGAGGCGGAAGATGATGCCGTCGTCGAGGAAGAGGCGGCGTAACGGCCAAATCGCGCTTCGCAAAAAATTGCTCAGGCCCGGCCGCCATGCCGGGCCTTTTTCGTGGTGTGCCGATCATCCGATCAAATCCTTGCACTGCCGAGAATTTTCTTATGGTTAGCCATAAATTAAGCTTCATTTGAAAGGAGTTGGATAGCGTAGCGTTGAGCAAGGGACGGGGGCCGGGCATGCGGCGTAAAACGAAGCTCGAGCGCGGCCGGGTGCTTCCGATCGCTTTCGCTGGCGTCATCGGGTATCTCCTGGGCGGCTGGCATGCCACATCGCTGCGCAGTCCCGAGATTTCGGCGGCCCAAACGGTCGCACTCCGGTTCCCGGCACATTGGGACAATGCCACGCTCGCGGCGACGGCCCCGAATGCCGCCGTGGCGTCGACACAGATGCTGGACAGCGCGCAACTCGCGCTCCTGAGTCCTGAACCGATGGTGGCGCGAGCCGTCGCGGCGCCATTAGTTCCGCAAGCGGACGAAGGCGCGCCGCCACTGGCGGATCCGCGAACGCCGGAGCATACCGCACCCGCCGGCGCGGCCGACCTATCGCTGCCGCCCCAGTCGCCGCCACTGGCACTGCAGGTCGCTCCGCAGTCGATGCCGCCTGCCGCCTCAACCCAGCCGGCGCGCGAAGCCAAGACCCTCGCAGTCGTTGCCCGCCGGCGTCCAGTCGAAAGGCCGGGCTACGTGCTCAACGATGCGCAGATCGCGAGCGTCAAGGAGCGCCTCAATCTCACGCCGGATCAGGAACGGATGTGGCCGGCAGTCGAATCTGCGTTGCGGAACATGGCCTATATACGCGCGCAACAAGCCCAAAGTCGGGGCGGCGTCCCGGCAGATGCGGCGCAGACGGCCGCCGTCGAACCCGAGGCGGTGCAAGGCCTCAAATCCGCAGCCGTGCCGCTCATCATGAGCTTCAACGCCGAGCAAAAAGAAGAAGTGCGCAACCTCGCCCACGTGATGGGGCTCGATCAACTCACATCGCAGTTTTGAGCTTCATCGAACAGCTAGAGCAGGATGACTTTTCTTCGAATCGTCATCCCGTTCTATCTGTTTGTTTTAGCGGCTCCTTTTCGCAAAACCGGTCGCCACCCTCGGATCACGTCCGCGGGCAGGCTTTTTGCGGGACATGCTATTGTCTCTAATCCTCGGACGCTGGATTCTGCTGCGAGAAGTTTGCGACCGGCCGCAGCAAATCGGCCGTACACTTGGCTCCGATCAGAGCAAGCCCGGCAAAGCACAGCAACTCGCCCCATTCCACGGGCCTCGACACCTCGAAGCTGTACAGCGGCTCATAAAGAAAAAATGCCGCGGATGCCGTGGCTGCAAGCGCGCACAACATGGCCGGCCGAGTGCCGTAAAGCACTGCGACCACAGCGGTCGGCAGCAAATAAAAGAAGACAAGGTGCTTTGGTCCGACCGCTTCGAGTTTCACCAGCCACAGCACCGCAGTCACGACCGACACGACTGCAAATGCCACGACGATAGGCACCACCCCTTTGACGATCCGCATGCGTTTTCCCCCCAAAAGCCACGCGGCCTTTTGCGTCCGCCGCCGATTAGGCCTTTCGTGTCCCTGGCCTTTTTGGCCTTTTGTGCATCATAGCGGAGGCAAAGCACGCAGAGAATAGGTGAAAATGCCAGGGCTGGCCTATTCGACAACGATTTTAACCGCGCTACCCGGTTTGAGCCGATCGGCCGGATCAAGACCGTTAAGTACCCGGAAGCGCTCCGCCGAGCGATCGGCAACGGCCATTCGGCCCGCCAGCTTCTCGACACTGTCGCCCGGCGCGACCGTGACCACCTGAAGCCGAAGCGGCTTGGCCTGCTCGATTTCGGCGAGGCTCATGCGCCGGAACGTGCCGATGGATTCGCGGAAGGCGCGGTCGGTTTCCGGCATGCGGCGTTTGGCGGCGTAAATGAAGCGATAGACGTCGCTGCCGAAACGGATAGCGTAAAGGCGGAACTCCCATTGATCGCCCTTGGCCGCCGCGGTGGCGCCGGGAAAGCCGTTGATCGTGATGTCCTCGACCGTGGCCGGATCGATGTTCTCGATCCAGCCGGAGGTCAGGTATTCGGCGAGCGTCTGCTCCGCCGGTACACGCACGACATCGAGACGAAGCGCCTGGCCGCCGCCACGTTTGATGCCGAGCACGGCCTGCGCGGTATTGTCGAGCGTGAAGCCTTCCGGCGCGGTGAAGGTGAAGCCGAGCTTGGGATGCAGGAAGCGCCGGCCGCGCACGAAACCTTCGGTCGGATCCTCGCCATAGACGATGCCGTCGATGTCGGCGAGGTAAGTCGACTTCGCTTGCGCGAGACTCTGTGCCGTGTCGGTTGCCGGCGCCCGGTACTGGCGGGCATTGGCGAGCGCTTGGGCGATTCGCTCCGGCGTGGCCGGATGCGACGACAGAAAGTCCGGTGCGGCCGGATTGATGGCGCCGCTTTGCTCTGGCTTGAGTTCGGAATTGTGCTCCATCGAGGTGAGGAAGCGCACCGCGCCGTACGGATCGTAGCCGGCGCGTGAAGCGATGCCGACGCCGATCGAGTCGGCCTCGAACTCCTGGGCCCGCGAAAAGCTCGCGAGTGCCAGTTTCGATTTGGCGAGCGCGAGCGCGCCGGCTTCCGGATCCGTCACCACATCGCTGACGACGCGGCTGACCAGGTCGGCTTGGCGCGCCTGCTCCTCGCGGATCTCGGCGTGCCGGGCGATCACATGGCCCATCTCGTGGGCGAGCACCGAGGCGAGTTCGGCTTCGTCGTTGGCCAGCGCGATCAAGCCGCGCGTCACATAAAGCTGGCCGGTCGGCAAGGCAAAGGCGTTGACCGATTGCGAATTGAGCATCGTGACTTTGTAGTGCAGGTCGGGCTTCTCCGAAGCGGCGACCAGCCGCTCGACCATCTGCTCGATCATGCTTTGCAGGCGGGGATCGTTGTAGACGCCGCCATAGGTCGCGAGAATGCGCTGATGTTCGCGCAATACCGCGGCCGGCATCGCCGCCTCGGCCTGCTTTGCCGGCGCCGCAATCGATGCTTGCGGCGCGGTGCCAGGCGGCGAGGCGGTGCAGGCAGCCAGAACCAGCGCCGCCACAGCGACGCCGGCGTAGCCAAGGCCCCGGCCCAATCGCCGGCAAAGCCGATAGCTCGCGATCGCCAATCGTCCCCGTCTCACCGCGCCACCGCTACCGCTCGCGCCCATGCCGCCGACGCAGCCGTTGCCCGAGTCTTACCGCCATGAGTAAGTCTTACCGCCACGAGTAAGTCTTACTGCCATGAGCAAGCCTTACTGCCACGAGCAAGCCTTGCTGCCCCCGAACAAGACCCGCCGCCGTGAAATTACGCGCCTTTCGCTTCAGGATCGTAACCGCACCGTCCTCGGACCACGTCGCCCGGAATTCAACTCACGCGTCGGCCCCGCATATAACGCGGCTACCTTGCCATCGGTCGGCGCCTGTCGGCCCCACGCGCCGCTCAGCACAGGTGTCGTTACATCGGAGTTATCCTAATATATTACACCCCAACGGCCAAGCCTGGACTTGCCGCGCAGCCTTTCCCGGCCTGAAGAATCTTCAGCCGTTTCATATACCTAGTGTCTATATCGATACCCCCGACTGCACGCGGCGAGTACCCTTCATGCGCAAAGCCTTTGCCGATCTCTCCAACGATCCAAAATATACAAAAAAAATCAGTTGAATATCCACAGTGAGAACGCTCTACAAAACGCGCCACAACAGCAGAAATATCGCTGCTATGCTTCTTCCGCTCTCGCTATGAGAGCAAGTATGAGGCTGATCCACCTTTCCTTGTAAAGCGAAGACAAGCGCACCCCCGCCGAGGATGCTTTGCGGTTGTTTGTTCATTTTTCGTTTCTGCGACCATCGCGCGAACCCAGCATAAATTGCACAGGGCGCACCACGGCGACCCTGCGAGAGCAACAAAGAAGGCCGATCGGTGGGCCAATTCCTGGGCGCACAAGTCTCTCTGTAAGATAAGCTGTGCCGTGCGAGAACTGCGAGACCATGTTGATCGGACTGAGCAATAGTCAGTCCGCAGGTTGCCTGCACTCGTTTGAAGTCTGTCCGCGCATGGCATTCGAACTGAAATCCATCAGAGATGCCGAGCGGCCGGCCGCGGCGGCGCGGTGGTGCAGTGGACAGCAATCAGTCGCGGCCTGAAATTTCGATCTGCTCCGGACGTTCGGCGGCAATCCAGGGGTTGCTTCCTGCAGCGCTGTGCGCTTCGACGAAGCCGCGAATCCGCACGCGGCGACCGGCGAGGCTTTTGACGTCGAGCCCGGCCGCCGCGAAGCTCCGTTCGTTCCGTTTCTGGACCGTCGCGAAAAAACCTTCCGACCAGCGCCGCCCGAAATTGATGTAGATCGTAGAGCCGCTTTCGCGGACCGAAACCACCATGCCTTCGACCAGCGCGAAGCGGCCCCTTTGCGACAGCACGTCCGCTGGCGTCGCGGCGTCGAGCACAGCGTAGTTGGGATCGGTCCAGAGACCGATTTGCGCCCTGCGGGCGCCGGCTTCGCGGGCCAACAGCTCCGCGGCGCAGGACCGACTGCCAATGCGGTCACCGACGCGGGCAACGCCGGCGGCCAAAAGTTCGCCCTGCACGAACAATTCGTCGTCGTCACGTTGCGTGTAAACGTAAGCGACGATGCGGCCGTAACGGTCGAATGGAATTTCGCCGCGGCGCAGCACGACCATGTCGCCGCCGGCCAGCGCCTCCAGCGCGGCCTTGGCCGCGGCCCAGCCCGGTGCTGCGCCGGAATCGTGCGCCAACGGCGGCATTTCGACGCCGGCGAGCCGGACTTCGCGGCCATCGTCGAGCACGAAGGTGCTGCCGTCGATAATGTGGCTTGCCGTGCCCCGCGCGATCTCAGGGCCGCCGCATGGCAGTGTCGGCTGTTGCGCGATAGCGCCGGAACAGATCCATACGGCCGCCACAGCGGCCGCTAAAACCGCCGGTAAAACGTCACCCCTCCGACCGTGCATAGCAGTCACGCGTGCAATACCGGCCCGCCGCCGCGTGCGGCACCGTCTGGACCCGGCCACAGCGACCTATGCTATACGGGAAATGTTCGGCCAACAGGATGGGGTCGAGCAGGAGCGAAACCCCACGCATCAGGTCCCGTAGCTCAGCCGGATAGAGCAGCGGTTTCCTAAACCGAAGGTCGCAAGTTCGAGTCTTGCCGGGACCGCCAGTTCCAAACCACAAAACACGCAAATCAACAGTGTTGCCCAAGGGAAATCGATGACCACCCAAAATCCCGATGAAGCCAGAGCCGCAGCCAATGCCGCCGCGGCAAGCGAATTCTATAACCTGCACGAGCTCGTCGCCAAAGCCCGCATCAACCTGAACCAGAACGATTGGGACTATATCGTCGGCGGCACGGAGACCGAGACGACGCTGCGGCGCAACCGCATGGCGCTCGACTCCATCGCATTGCGTCCGCGCGTGCTGCGCGACGTGAGCAAGGTCGACCCGTCGGTCGAAGTGCTCGGCAAGAAACTGCGCCTGCCGGTGGTGCTCTGCCCGGTCGGCTCGCTGGAGAGTTTCCATCCCGGCGGCGCCGAACCGGTGGTCAAGGCGGCGGCCGAATTCGGCGTCGCCCATATGTTGAGCTCGGTCTGCGATCCCGGCCTGGAGGATGTGGCGAAGGCGGCGCCCGACGCCTTGCGCATGTTCCAGCTCTATGTACGCGGCGATGCGGCCTGGGCCGACGATCACGTCGAACGCGCCATCGCGCACGGCTACTCGGCGTTCTGCATTACCGTCGACACCGCCCATTACAGCCGGCGCGAACGCGATCTCGCCAAGCGCCATGTCACCGCCGGCCGCCGCCGCGTGCAGGGCCGCGACCATCAGATGGCGCTCGATTGGCGCACCGTCGAGCGGATGAAGTCGAAGTTCAAGATTCCGTTCGCTATCAAGGGCATCGGCACCGCGGAAGACGCCAAAATCGCGCTCGATCACGGCGTCGAGATCATCTACGTCTCCAATCACGGCGGCCGCCAGCTCGATCACGGCCGCGGTTCCGCCGACGTGTTGCCGGAAGTCGTCGACGCCGTGTCCGGTCGCGCCATGGTCGTGGTCGACGGCGGCTTCTATCGCGGCACCGACATCATCAAGGCGATCGCGCTCGGCGCCAATCTCGTCGGGCTCGGCCGCATGCAGTGTTACGGCCTCGCGGCGGCCGGCCAGGCCGGCATCGTGCGGATGCTCGAAATCATGGAAGACGAGGTGACCCGCGCGCTCGGGCTCCTGGGCGTGACGAGTTTCGGCAAGCTCGACCGCTCCTATTTGCACCCCGCCCCGCCGGCCAATGCGCCGCACGTCTTGAGTGCCTTTCCGTTGTGCGAAGTCGAGCCGTATCGCTACTGACAATGAACCTGCAACTCAGCATCGGCATCACCTCGAATCCGCGCACCTGGCCGATCATCGACGGCACGGTGAAACCGGACGGCATCGACCTCATCCCGACGGTGCTGCACCCATCCGAACTGTTCTGGCGGCAACTGCATTTTTCCGAATTCGCCGTATCGGAAATGTCCTGCTCGTCGTTTCTGATCGCAACGGCGCGCGGCGACGCGCGCTTTGTCGGATTGCCGATCTTCACGACGCGCCGGTTCTTCCACACCAGCATATTGGTGCGATGCGCGGCCGGCATCGACAAACCCGCGGACTTGAAGGGCAAGCGGGTCGGCGTGCCGGAATATCAGCAAACCGCGGCGCTGTGGGGACGCGGCGTGCTGCAGCACGAATTCGGTGTCGGTGACAAGGACATGGAATTCTGGATGGAACGCACGCCGGAAATGAGCCACGGCGGCGCCACCGGCTTCAAGCCGCCGCCCGGCGTCACCGTCAACCAGATTCCCGCCGAGAAGAGCATCGGCTCGATGATGCTCGAAGGCGAACTCGACGCCGTGCTGCACTATTTGTCGGGCCGCAATCTGGTCGACCGCAGCCGCGCCGATCTCGCCAACAATCCGGATTTCAAATATCTGTTTCCCGATCCGATCGCCGAAGGTATCCGCTATTACCGGAAGACCGGACTGCTGCCGATCAATCATCAGACGGTAATGCGGCGCGACATTTTCGAGAAAGAGCCGTGGGTGGCGCTCAATCTGATCAAGGCCTTCAACCGCGCCAACGAAATCGCCGATCAACGGCGCGTGGAATATGTCACCGATCATCTCGCCGCGGGACTGTTGTCCGGCGACGCCAAGACCACGTTGCTGCATCACGGTGTCAAGGCTAACCGCAAAGTGATTGAAACCATCGCGCAATATTCGCTGGAACAGGGGCTCACGCCGCGCCTGATCGAGGTCGAGCAGCTTTACGCGCCGAGCGCGATGGATACGTGAGCGGGTGCGAATACTCCCCCGTTAGCCAGTCGTTGATTTGATTCGGTGGCCATTCCACGACGCATTCCTGTATCATTGCCGATATCGCCATTCCGGGAATGGTATCATGAGCCGGATTGCAAGACTTTGGAGGGAGCTCCGCGCTCTCGTCCGTAATCGCCGCGCGCAGGCGGTGCTTTCGATCAGGATCACGATTTCCGCCCTGGCGGCTCTTGCGCTTGCGCAACTGCTGCAGCTTCCCCTGCCGTTGTGGGCGGTACTGACCGCCGTCATCGTGACGCAGATGAGTGTCGGACGGTCGCTGAAGGTAACGTTCGATTATCTCGTGGGGACTCTCGGCGGCGCGATCTACGGCGGCGCCATCGGCGTGCTTGTTCCGCATGAGAGCGAAATTGCGCTGCTCGCGGTGCTCGCCCTTGCCGTGGCCCCGCTTGCCCTCATCGCGGCGATGAACCCCAGATTCTCGGTCGCGCCGATCACCGCTATCATCGTATTATTGGTTCCCATGATGACCCACGCGAGTCAGATCGCTTCGGCAGTTGATCGCGTCATCGAGGTAGCGCTCGGAGGGTTCACCGGTTTTTTTGTTTCGTTTTTCCTATTGCCGGCAAACGCTCATCCTTTGGTCGTCGCGGCGGCCGCCCGCACGCTCGATCGGATGGCGTGGGCTCTCGGTGAGCTCCTTGCCGGCTTGACGCAAGGTCTCGACGTGGATGCACTTCACCGCATCCAGGACGGTATCGGTCAGGCTTTGGTGCAGATGAATGTGGTGGGTGTCGAGGCCGAACGCGAGCGGTCGGCGCATCTCGCCTTGGGGCCCGACACGGGGCCGCTATTGCGCACGCTGCTTAGGTTGCGCCACGACATTGTGATGATCGGAAGAGCGGCCATCAGTCCGTTGCCTGAGGCTTTCCGGACGCGGCTGGAAACGCCGCTGGCACATGCCGGGGCGGCGCTTGCCGATTACTTGCGCGCGAGTGGGGCCGCGCTGCAGGCGGGTCGGCGTCCGCCGCCGCTCAATGCCGTGGAATCGACTCTCGCGGCCTATGCCGCCGAGATCGCGGCACTCCGTCATGAGGGTCTAACGCGGAGTCTTCCCGGCGATGCGGCGGAACGTTTCTTCGCACTCGGATTTGCGCTTGAGCAAATGCACGACAACGTCAAGGATCTCGAACGTTGCGTGGCTGAATGGGCCGGGCCGGCCAAGGAAGCTGGGCGTAAAGGCAGTCGGCCCGATTAATCGGGGCTTCGAATGACGCCGCGCGTCACGGATTTTGCGGCATATCAAGGTCGCGCTTATGCGCGCGTGACAATGTCGACATACTTGAGCTGTTCGTGCCATGGGGGTGAAGATGCGTGCGGACACGGAATCCGAGGCTCGCAAGCGCCGAGGCTGACCAATGTCTGACCAAGGGCCGTGTCTGTTCGCATTGCACGGGACCGACGAGCTTGGACGCGCCGTCGCGGCTGCGCTGGGCCGACCCTTGGCTTTGCACGAAGAGCGCGAATTCGAGGACGAGGAGCACAAAGTGCGTCCGCTCGAGGCGGTGCGCGGTGCGGACGTGTTCGTGCTACACGGTCTGCACGGCGGGCCCGAGCAGAGCCCCAACGACAAGCTGTGCCGGCTTCTGTTCTTCATCGGAGCGCTGAAAGATGCCGGCGCGATGCGGGTGACCGCGGTGACGCCTTATCTCTGCTACGCGCGCAAGGATCGCCGTACGAAACCGAGCGACCCGGTGACGACGCGCTATGTGGCGAGCCTCTTCGAAGCCCTGGGGACTGACGCCGTCGTCACTCTCGACGTGCACAATCCGGCGGCCTTCGAGAACGCCTTTCGCTGCCCGACGGTGGCGCTTACGGCGGCGACGCTTTTCGTCGCTTACGCCAAGGCTTTGATGACAGGCGCCTTGACGAACGAGAAGCTGTGCGTCGTTTCGCCGGATCCGGGCGGGGCTAAGCGCGCCGATCTGTTTCACGAAGCTCTGGAGGCCGCGCTGGGGCGGCCGGTCGGCAAGGCCTTCGTGCAAAAACGTCGCAGCGCCGGCGTCGTATCGGGCGATCTTTTCGTCGGGGACGTCGACGGGGCCATTGCGCTTGTCGTCGACGATCTCATCAGCACCGGCGGAACGCTCGTTCGCGCCGCTCGCGCCGCCCGGCAGGCCGGCGCGAAACGCGTGCTGGCGCTGGTGACGCATGGCTTGTTCATGCAAGGCGCCGAAGCCGCGGTTACGGATGCCGCCATCGATCGGGTCATCGTGACCGACTCGGTGCCCGCCTTCCGGCTCGGCGCTGCGGCGCGGACGAAGGTCGAGATTCTTCCCGTGGCGCCGCTTCTGGCCGAGGCGGTTCGCCGGCTTCACGCCGGGGAGGCGCTCACCGACCTCCTCGTTTTCTGAGGCCTCGTTCGAGCCGAACCGCGTCCGCCGCCGCAAGCCGCAGATAGGCGCGTGCCAGGAGCGGCCACTTCTCCGGCGTACGTGGATCGGGTTCGAGCAAATGTGCGATGGCGAGGCGCGCCCGCAACGTCGCGCGATGGCAGCGATAAAAGACAAAAAGCTCGTCGGCGTGCTCGTCATGAAGCGCGTGCATCATACGACGCCGCAAATATTCACCGGCCCAAGCGGCGCCGAGCCGTTCGCATTCGATACACAGGAAGGCGATTTCGTCGAATGGATCGACCATTCGCAATTGTGCGTTAAATTCCAGGCAGTCGATAATTCGGACTGGATCGCCGATCCAAATATGTTCGGGACGCAAGTCGCCGTGCCCATCGACGATATGCCGCGCTCGCACGCGCTCAGCCAGAATCTCGCTCCGCTCCGCCAGGAAGCGTCGCTGCATGGCGTCGATGTGCCGCACGGAGCCGGCTGGCAGGCGAAAGCGCGGGTCGAGAAGAACCCGCCGATTATACGCGAGGCTGCGCTGCAATGTCGTGGCATGCACAGCGGGCGAGATGAAAACGGCCCTGGCGCGGCGATAGAACTGCACGAGCCCAGCCGCCAGGCGATCGAGTTGCCAGCGATGCAAGCGCCGCTCGGCGATGATGCGGTCGAGCATTTGGCTGTCGTCGAGGCGGTTCATGACGACCAGCCAATCGACGACTTCACCGGGACCGCCGATGGCCAAGCCATGCGCCGAATGCACCAGCGGAACGACCTCGCGATAGATGGCGGGAGCTAGACGGCGGTTGAGCCTGAGCTCGGCGCGGCAAGCCACCTCGCGACGGGCAAGCGTCGAGAAATCGAGATAGGGGAAACGCACCGGCTTCTTGAGCTTGTAGGCCTTGTCGCCGGCCAGAAAGACTTCCGACATGTGGGTCTCGCGACGGGCTACGTCGCGCACCGGCGGCCGATAGGAATCGCCGCGCATCAGATATTCGATTTTATCGACGAGCGCTGGTTCGGTACCGGACACTGTCTTTAAAGTTTTTCTAGTTTGATTTCCGCGCCGTTGAGCTCGTCGATAACGCTGTCGTGCATCGAATCCATCAGCTCGCCGATGCTGGTCGTTTTGGCCATCCACCGCTCCCGGCTTTTGACCCATACGTCTTGCCAAGCCGCGCCGAAGCTTTCGGTGCCGTCGATCTCATAAACGCCTTCATGCAAGCATCTGCCGGCTTTTGTAAGCCCGAATTTCACCTTCATAGGCCTTGCTCCTCGAGGTCCCGTCGCATCCGCAATTCAATTTGTACTCCCGGAAAAACTCAGCCGGCCGTGACTGCAATTGAAAACATTAGTCCCGCGCCACGGCGCTTCACGTTGATGTGCATCAAAGACGGGGCAGGTCGTTCGGCGATAGATAATGTCATCGACGATACGGATGGGAAGCAGCCATGCAAATACCGCCCGAGATCGATTTTCAAGGCATGACCGGGACACCGGGTATTCAAGCTGTGATCGAGAAGCATGTCGCCGAGCTCGAAGAGCGCTGGGGCCGGGTGACCGCGTGCCGAGTCGTGCTGAAAGGGCCCGGCGCGCATCACCGCACCGGCGGACTTTACGAGGTTCACGTGCATCTCGCGCTGCCGGACGGCCGCGAGGTGAATGTGGAGCGGACGCCGCCGGCGGACGAGCGGCATGCCGATCTTTCATTCGCGATCAACGACGCCTTCAAGCATGCCCGCAGGCAGCTCCAGGATCAGGTGCGCCGCACCCAGGGTCAGGTGAAGCACCATGAGGGGCCGCCCATCGGAACAGTGGTGCAAATCGACCCGTCGGGTGAGTTCGGCTTCCTCGAGACCAGCGACCGCCAGGAAGTGTACTTTCATCGCAACAGCGTTCTCGACGATGGATTTTCGCGCTTGGAATTGGGCTCGCGCGTCAGCTATGCCGAGGAACCGGGCGACAAAGGCACGCAGGCGACGACCGTGAAGCTTCTCGGCAAGCACGGGTTGCGCGCCTGACGAGGCGACCGCTCCGACTGCGCGATTAGGGTGCGAGCCTCGCCCGTGGCATCGGACAGCGCAGCGCGCGAATGCTTCGTCCGATGAATTGACTCACGCCGCCGGAAGGTCCGGCGGACGCCGGTTTCGCGCCGGAAATCGTCCGAGGATGGCGATCACTTCCTCGTCCGAAACTTGGTGAAAATCGCGATAATAGAACCCGATCGCCCCAAACATCTCGTGATCCTCGAGACAGACGAGATCGTCGGCCTCGTTCTGCAATTCCGGCAGGCTCTCGGTCGGTGCCACGGGAACCGCAAGCACGAGCCGCTGCGGATTGCGCATGCGGGTGGCGCGCAATGCCGCGCGCATCGTTGCCCCCGTCGCAATGCCGTCGTCGATAACGATCGCCGTGCAGCCCGCGACCTTTGCGCGTTCGCGACCGCCGAGATAGCGCGCGCGCCGTCGTTCGATTTCGGCGGATTCGGCGCGGCAAACGGCCCGGAAATCGGCTTCCTCGATGCCGGCGCGACGGATTACGTCTTCGTTGCGCACGATGACGGATGCGCCGCCGTCGACCACCGCGCCCATCGCCAGTTCCGGTTCGAACGGCACGCCGATCTTGCGGACGAGGATTAAATCGAGCGGGGCATCAAGCGCCGCGGCGACCTCTGCCGCCACCGGAACGCCGCCCCGCGGCAGCGCGAGAACCACTGGCTGCTTGTCACGATAGTCCGCCAGCGCTGCTGCCAGCTTCCGACCGGCCTCGGAGCGATCGCTAAATGGCATGGTCTTCTCCCAGGCAAATCCTCCGGTACCCACCGCCGACCAAGGCTATAAGATACGGCCAGGCCGCCCCGGTATTGATTTCGATCAATGCCGGCGCTCCCGCAGCGCAGCAACCGGGCGGTCAGGGGGCCCTTATTTCACGATCCCTATTGTGCTTTTCGTCCGGGCCTGCCAAATAGCTGGTAATCCAGATATCGATGGTGGCAATTGTCGACGCATGACTGCTGCCGCGTTGAGGTTGCCGCCTTAATCTTGCCGCCGGTGCCATCGGCACCCGAAATATGCATATCCGATCGCCAGTGGCCCGGGCGCCTTGGCCGTCCGGTCTATCAACCGCTCGATCGAAGAGGAACGCCGCGTGCAGGTTCTCGTTCGTGACAACAATGTCGACCAAGCCCTCAAAGTGCTGAAAAAGAAGATGCAGCGCGAGGGCGTTTTCCGCGAAATGAAGCTCCGCGGCCATTATGAAAAGCCGTCTGAAAGGAAAGTCCGGGAGAGGGCGGAAGCCATCCGCCGCGCCCGCAAGCTCGCCCGCAAGAAATTGCAGCGCGAGGGTCTGTTGCCGATGAAGCCTCGGGTTGTCCCGGGGGCTGCTGCCGGCAGGAGCGGCCCGCCGCGTACTCCCCGCTTCTGACCCGGGAACTGCGGGAATCGATATGCTCTCAACACAACGGGAATTCGATGTCATTCAAGTTTCTTGTCGGCCAAGCGGTCGAGTACACGCCGCTTGGTGAGAAAAAGGCTGGTCTCTACAAGATTTTACGGCAAATGCCGAAGGAAGAGCAGGCGTTCGACCTGCGATACCGCATCAAGAGCGAGGCCGAAGCCTACGAGCGCAATGTGCTCGAATGCGAGTTGAGCGCCGATGTGGCCGCTGCAAGCGCCTATGCCGCGAGCAAGCCGCCACACCCGCGCGGCTCGCGCAACTGAGGCTGGCCGGGCGAATTGGGCCTAGTGTCGTGCGCCGGAGCCGGCCGTGCCTAATTGGTCTTGTTGCCGGTATTCCTCGTCATATTTCATAATCTCGCGCATCAGCTGTTCGATCAGGCTTTGCCGGCCTTGATCGTCGCGGCTGCAGGTCAGCTCCGCGACCGTCTTCGCGACGGCGGTAATGACCTCATCGGTATCGATCATGTCCGGTTCGTCCTCGGACACCGGATATTCCGCAAAGAAATTGTCGACCAATTCGACGATCAGGCAATGCAGGCACGGTCGTTCTTCGTTTTCATTTTGGTCATCCGACATGACCGTCCTCCTGCTGCGTTTGGGTCAGTGTTTCGGCGCGCCGTCAACTCACTCCGCCGCCCGCGCTTTCGGCGGACCCGCGACTGCCGCGCCCGTTACGATCAAAGCGTCGATCTCGGTTTCCGATAGTCCCGCTTCGCGTAGCACTTCCATGCTGTGCTCGCCGAGCCGCGGCTGCAAGCGCTCGTTCGTGGCCCCGCCGTCGCCGAAGCGCACCGGCATATCGGTATAGCGAATTTCACCCTCGCTCGGATGGGCCGCGTGCTTGAAGAAGCCGCTTGCCGCAAGCTGCGGATCGGCTACCAGATCGTCGAGATTCGACATGCGCGCGGCCGGAATTTCCAGGTCGCGCAGCAGCGCGAGCCATTCGGCGGTGGTTTTCTCCGCGAAGCATGCACCGGCGAGCTCGTAGAGCGCGACAATATTCTCGCTCCGCGTCGCAATGCTGTCGAAACGCGGGTCGTCGCAGGTTTCCGGCTTGCCGACCATGGCCCAGAATTTCCGCCAATGCCGCTCGGTATAGGCCATCATGCAGAGGTAGCCGTCCTTGGTCCTGTAGGGCCGACGCCAGGAGCCGGTCACCCGTGTATAGCCGAGTTTTCCCTTGGACGGCACGAAGCAATGGCCGAATAGATGCTCGGCGAGCACGAAGGAAACCATGGATTCGAACATTGGCACTTCGACGAATTGGCCGCGGCCGGTCCGTTCCCGCGCGAACAAAGCAGCCGACACCGCGCCGACCAGCGCCAGCGCCGTGGTCTTGTCGGCGAGGATCGTCGGTGCATAACGCGGCGCGCCGGCAACCTCCGCCATCAAGGCCGCGACGCCGGATTGGCCCTGGATGACGTCGTCATAGGCCGGCTGTCCGCTATAGGGGCCGCCGCTGCGGTAGCCGTGGATTGCAGCATAAACGATGCGAGGGTTATGCGCGCACACGGTTTCGTGTGCGAAACCGAGCCGTTCGACCTTCTGCGGCCGCATCGAATGGACGAAGACGTCGGCGCTTTCGATCAGCCGCCACAGCGCGTCCGCTGCGGCGGTCTTTTTGAGATCCAGCACCAGCGAGCGCTTGCCGCGATTGAGTCCCATGAACAACGCCGCCATGTCGGGCGAGCGCGCCGGACCGGTATAGCGCGTGGTGTCGCCGTCGGGGCTTTCGATCTTGATCACGTCGGCGCCCATGTCGGCGAGCGTCTGGGTGGCGAGCGGGCCGGCCACGACCGAGGTGAGATCGAGAATACGAAGGCCCGATAGAGGTCCGCTCATGAAGTGCTCCGTTTAAAGCCGCGCCTCGAAATTGCGGGCGGCGACGAGCGCGCCGATCTGATCGCTGCGCGTGCCATGCGCGTGCAGGAGCGCATCGATGTCGCGGTCGCATTCGTCGGCGTCGCGCGCCGACGGCGGCTTGAGCTGCGCGGAGAGATACGCACCCTGCCGGCGCGCCAGCGCCACCATCGCACTGCCGAACGGCTGCTGCACCCGTTCGAAGCGCGCCAGCCCGGCGTCAATATCCTCGTCGGCCGCGCTCAGGCAATCGGCGAGGGTCGCCGCATCGATGGCGGCCTTGGTGGCGCCGTTGTCGTCCTGCTCGAGCCGGCGCAGCGTCATGCCGAGACGATAGCTTTGCGCCGGTAGCGCCTCGCGCAGCGCGCGGTAGAGCCGAGCCCAGCCGCTCATCGTGCGCGAAGTCGGCTGTTCGACAATGGTCTTGCCGCCACGATCGAGGCAGACGACCTTCGGCACCTTGATGCCCATGGTCTCGTCAAAGGCTATGCCGGCGCGGCGCATGACGGCGATGAGCTGCGGATGCGTGCCGAGGCCTACGCCGCGGCTCGCCAGTTCCTCGGCATTACGCTCGAACACCACCGCGTCCCAGCCCGCTTTGCGCAACAGGTGCGCGGCCATCAGCCCGCCGAGCGAGCCGCCGATCACCAGCGCACGGCGCATCTGATCCTCTCCCCCGAGAGGCACGTTGAAACGAACGCCGAATTGCGAAGGCTCACGACATCGACCAGGACATGCTGTCGTGCCCGGGCTTGTAGGCGGCGTTGGTCTGCGCCGGGTTACGATTGACCAGCGGCCGGCCGTACATCGGATTGGTCTGGCTCCGCGTCTCGTGCTCGACGGTGAACAGCGTTTCGCGGCTGTCGAGATCGATCACATCCTGAAAACGGTACTCGTATTCGTTGATCTCCGTGATCACGAGGCCGAGCTCCTTGAGCCTGTGGTGCGGCCCGGAAAAGTCGGCGATATAAATTTGCACGTGGTGGTTATCGTGTGGCGCTTCCGGCGCATCGACCTCGCGGAAATAAAAGTATTGTTTGTCGCCGACCTTGACGCGGGCCTGCAGCCCGGCGCCGTTCTTGACGACCTCCGACGGCGCATGCAGCACCTCGCGATAAAACCGTGCGATGCGCTCGGCGGTGCCGGGGCGAACGTCAAAGCGAATATATGGCATGCCCAGTACGATGCGGCCGAAGCGTTCTTCGTCCGGCATATGCAGGTGGATGCGGTTGCCCCACGGACAGGCTGTCTCGACGCAATCATTGCTCTCGCGAAAATGGAACTTGGTGCCCTGAAGCGCCTTACGCGCGTGCACGAGCCGATCGAGCAAGGCCTCGCGGTCCGGCACGACCAGCCCGATCACGCCGCGCAAAATCTCCGGGGTTCCCATCGGCAGGTGGAATTGGCTCATGCCGACATTGATCCACATATTCCTGGCACCGGTGTTGAGGAATGGATCGCGTGTCAAACCGAGCCCGGTGACGTAGAAATGCGTCGCCAGGTGCTGATCGGAGATACTCACATTGACGTGGCCGAGATTGACGATGTTACCGATGTCCTGCGCGGCGCGGTCGTAGTGTCGTTCGAGCATGGACGGGTTCCTCGGACCGGTTTTTGACGCTTTCAGTCGCGGGAATAGTAGAACAAATTCGACGATCCCGGATAGTTCGATCTAAACTGAACGAAACCCAGAGGAGCCGGATGGCCTTTAGTGTCTGACTGAAAAATAAGTTGGGTGATTTCAATCGGTTGTGATTCCGTTGGGTTGCGAAGCTCAATGGAGGTCACGATGGCTTGGACTGAAACCACCCGCCGACACTATCGGCGCGA
>Ga0181533_1001654_pt1 | contig 28107 bp, 21 predicted proteins | sample PEATcosm2014_Bin_45_FD_119772 | JGI IMG/M metagenome (GOLD analysis project Ga0181533, IMG submission 119772) | Peatland microbial communities from MTU Mesocosm Facility, Houghton, MI, USA - PEATcosm2014_Bin11_60_metaG | ecosystem: Environmental > Terrestrial > Soil > Wetlands > Peat | place...
ATCCGCGAAACCGCCGATGCGATGGTGGCCTCGGGCATGAAAGACGCGGGATACCAATACGTCAACATTGACGATTGCTGGCAGGGGCAACGGGATGCCCAGGGGTTCATCCAGCCGGATCCGAAGAAGTTTCCGTCAGGAATGAAAGCGCTGGCCGACTACGTCCACTCCAAGGGATTGAAGCTCGGCATCTATTCGGATGTCGGCTACAAAACCTGCGGCGGCCGGCCCGCCAGCCGGGGTCACGAATTTCAAGACGCGCTGACTTACGCCCGGTGGGGAATGGATTACCTGAAGTATGACTGGTGCAACGCCGAGGGCCTGAAGGCTGAGGGAGCCTATTCGACCATGCGCGACGCCCTGTATGCGGCGGGCCGGCCGATTCTCTTCAGCCTGTGCGAATGGGGCGACAACCAGCCGTGGCTCTGGGCCACCAAGGTCGGCCATTCATGGCGCACCACCGGCGACATCTGCAATTGCTTCGACTGCAAAATAGATCACAAAACCTGGTATCAATGGGGTGTCCTGCAAATCATTGACAAACAGGAAGGACTGCGGAAATACGCCGGTCCCGGGCACTGGAACGACCCCGACATGTTGGAAGTCGGAAACGGCATGGCGGTGAATGAAGACCGTGCGCACTTCTCGATGTGGTGCATGCTGGCTGCGCCGCTCATTGCCGGAAACGATTTGCGGCACATCTCCAGGGAGACACTGGAAATTCTCACCAACAAGGAAGTCATTGCCGTGAATCAGGACGCGCTGGGCGTTGAAGGGTTCAAATATTCCGCCAAAGATGGTGTGGAAGTCTGGTTCAAGCCGCTCAGCAACGATGCCTGGGCCATGTGCGTTCTCAATCGCGGCACCAATTCGCAACCCTTCACCTTCAACTGGAAAAACGAAGCCGTGACGGATGATCTCTCAAAAAGAGAAGCGAAATTTGATACGACAACCTATGGCGTCCGCAACTTGTGGACGAAAAAGGACATCGGAACCACAAAAGACGTCTTGACGGCTGAAGTGCCGGGACACGATGTGTTGATGCTGCGACTCAACAAAATGTAAAGCCGTTTTGGAAACCAAACCGTGCGCACAACGCTCGCGGCTGGCGCGTTCCTTTTGGTGATCACGATGGCGGTGATGGCACAGGAAGCCGCCCGGGTAATTCCTCTCTGGACTAACGGCGCCCCCGGATTCGAAGCCCGGCGCAACGAGCCGGAGCTCGCCAAGGATTACTGGGTTCGCAACATCCACAATCCGTCCATCACGGGCTTTCTTCCGCCGAAGGGGAAGGCCAACGGGACCGCGGTGCTGATTTGTCCGGGCGGTGGTCATCGTGAGCTCGTTTTCAATGCCGAAGGGGTCGAGCCGGCCCGCTACCTGAACAGCCTTGGCGTGACGGTCTTCGCCCTCAAGTACCGGCTCGGACGCGAAGCGGGGTCGCCTTACTCCGTTGAAAAACATCCCCGGGAAGACGCCCAGCGCGCCCTGCGGCTGATTCGCAGCCGGGCCGCGGAATGGAACATTGACACAAACCGCATCGGCATCATGGGATTCTCAGCCGGGGGTGAAGTGGTCTCGATGGTCGTGTACCAGCCAACCGGGGGCGATCCGACCGCGGCGGACCCGATTGACCGGATGAGTTGCCGGCCAGATTTCCAGATCGTCATTTATCCGGGGCCGCTGGGTGTTCCGGAAGTTGTCCCCACCAACACGCCCCCGGCGTTTTTCCTCGCCGCCAACGATGACCTGGGGCCGGCGGGCACCATCACCGATCTGGTGCAGAAGTATCGTCTCGCCGGAGTCCCGGTCGAGGTCCACCTCTTTGCCCAAGGTGGTCACGCGTTCAACATGGGGAACCGGTCAAAACTAGCCACCATCAAAGGCTGGCCGCAACGCATGGCGGACTGGATGGCCGACAATCACCTCTTGGAGTCCTCCCCGCCGGATGCCGGCAATCCGCGCCGGTAATTTTTCGGCCAAAAGCGGTGTTGGCAGTTTGCCCGGCTATGGCGGCCAATCCCGGTTTGGCGGAATTTTGATTTGCATTCATCGCAGCAAAAAACATTCCCACATTTGTTGATGAGTGCCTAATCGCGGGGAGCGGGAATGCCAATTGTCTTTGACAGATTGTCCTCATTTGCCCATGCTAATTTTTCAGGTTGCCGTGTGACACCAAGAAACAGCAAAAATGGATTGCGGTTTCTGCAATCTGCAAATTTGTCGAATCAGCCATGTCAAATCGCCGCAAACGGAGCGCTGCATCCGCCAACATTCCGAAGGTTCCAGCCCAGGACAAAGCGGCTTTGCCGGCAACTTCCCGTGCCATTGGCTGGCGGCTTTGGGCCTTTCGGCTTCTGGCCTTGGTCGCCGCACCGGCGTTATTCTTTTGTTTGGTTGAATTGGTGTTGAGACTGGCCGGCTTTGGCTATCCCACAGCGTTCCTGTTGCCTGCCTCGCTGAATGGGCAGAAGATTTTCGTGCAGAACAACCGGTTCAGCCGGCGATTCTTCCGTCCGGCCCTGGCTCGGTTGCCGTGGCTGATTTCAATTCCCCAAGCCAAGGCGCCCGATACGGTGCGGATTTTTGTCTTCGGCGAATCCGCAGCCGAAGGCATTCCACAACCCGTGTACGGTCTGCCACGGATGTTGCAGGCGATGTTGAGCCTGCGGTATCCGGGCGTGCGTTTTGAGGTGGTGAACGCCGCGATGACGGCAATCAATTCATACGTCGTCCTGCCCATCGCGCGCGACTGTGCGAATGCCGATGGCGATATCTGGGTTATTTACATGGGCAATAACGAAGTCGTTGGCCCCTTTGGCCCCGGCACCGTTTTCGGGCCGCAAGTGCCGCCGCTGCCGCTCATCCAGAGCATCCTGGCACTTAAAACCACGCGAACCGGGCAGTTGCTGGATTTGGCGCGCCAGTGGATCCAGAAGCCGCCGCCGGGAAGGAACGAATGGGGCGGCATGAAAATGTTCCTCGACCAGCAAGTGCGGGCCGATGATCCACGCATGAAGGCAGTCTACGACCATTTTGAGCAGAACCTTGCGGACATCATCCGGACTGGACAGCGCAGCGGCGTCGGCATGGTGGTGAGCACCGTGGCGGTCAACATAAAGGACTCAGCGCCGTTCGCATCGGCCCATCGGCCGGGGTTGTCCGGGCCGGACCAAGCAAAATGGGAACAGCTTTACCAGCTCGGCATCCAAGCCCAGGCTGCCGGCCAAGCCCAGGAAGCGGCAGAACAGTTCCAAGCTGCGGCACAGCTTGACGATAATTTTGCCGATCTTCGCTTTCGCCTGGGGGAATGCGCGCTGGTGCTGGGCCAAACGCAGCCGGCGCAGCGGCATTTCCAAGCCGCGCGGGACCTGGACACCCTGCGCTTTCGTTGCGACAGCAAGCTCAATGACTTGATACGGCAAGGCGCTTCACATCGCGAGGGCGAGCATATATTGCTGGCGGATGCCGAACGTGTTTTTGCGGAGCAAAGTCCGAACGGCTTGCCTGGTGAAAACCTGTTTTACGAGCACGTTCATTTGAACTTCAATGGCAATTATCTTTTGGCCAGAACCATCGGCGCGGAGGTCGAGAAATTATTGCCAAGGTGGGTTGCTGCGCGCAGCGGCACAAACCGATCCTGGCCGTCGGTGGCGGATTGTGCGCGGCGGTTGGGCTGGTCCGGTTCGACCGAATTGGATGTTTTGAACATAATTCTCCCCGTCATCAGCGACGCACCGTTCACGGGACAACTGAATCATGATGCGCAAATGCTGCGTTTGCAGGCATCACTCGAAAGACTGGCCCCGGCGACCCAACCGGCAGGGTTAAGGGAAGCACAGAGGATTTGCGAAGAGGCAGTGGCTTCGGTTCCTGATGACCCGATACTATACGGCCAGTTGGCTACGGTGAAATCGTACACCGGCGATCTCGCCGGGGCGGCAGCGTTATTGCGGCATGTGCTGGAACTGCTTCCGGACGACTCGGCGCATTGGTTCCAGTTGGGCGTAATTCTCGCACGAGAGCAACAATTCGAGGATGCCGCCGCCGCGTTACAGCGCACCCTGCAACTGGATCCAGAGAATGTGATGGCGGTCAACAACCTTGCACAATCATTGTGGGCGCTTGGCCGGCGCGAAGAGGCGATCCGTGAATTCCGGCGTGTGACGGCCATGAACCCGGATTCCAGCACAGCATGGACCAATCTCGGGCAAAGCCTCGAAGAGACGGGACACAAGGCGGCGGCGGAAGATTGTTATCACAAGGCGCTGGCAATCCGCGGCAATACCGAGAGGGACCTGGTCGAGCTGGCGCGTTTCTGTCGGAGCCGTGGCTGGCTCGAAGCAGCGGTGACGAACTACAACGCGGCCATCAAGCTGCATCCGTGGGACGCAAACCTGCGCGTCGAGGTGGGGCAGAGCCTTTTACTTCTGGGGCATTACTCCGATGCGGCGCATCATCTTGCGGAAGCGGTGCGTCTCACACCGGAATCGGCAGAGGCACATCTCGTCTACGGCATGGCTGTCGGACAAGAGGGCATGGTAGTTGAGGCCGAGAAACAGTTTCGCGAAGCATTGCGTATCCAGCCGGATCTGCTGAAAGCACGGGAAAACCTCGGCATCGCGTTAATGAAAGAGGGGCGTTCCTTCGAAGCCCTTTCACAGTTCGAAGAAGTTCTCCAACAATGTCCTACGAACAGGCTGGCGCTCGAATACAGCCAGGACTTGCGCAGCCATCTTGTTCGACAGCCGGCCCGTTAACTTCAGAACAAGGTGTAGATGAACGGGGCCACCCCGGTGCTCGACAACAGGATCAGCCGCCCGAAAATCAGAAGCATTGCAATGATGGGCACGAGCCACCACTTCTTGTTCGTTTTGAGGAAGTCCCAGAGGTCGCGCAGGAAGCCGCGGCTGGTTTGAGCCGCTGCCGCTTTCTCAAACTCGCTGGATGGTTGCCTGCCCATTTGGACGCCGGAAGCTTACGGCTGCGCTAAAATTGCTTCAAGTATCTTCCGACATCTTGTTCGGGGCTTCGCGTAATCCAAAAACTGGCTTGCTCGGGCTTATGCCGTAATTGCAGTTCGTCGCGCCCGCGCCAGCGGAATACCAGGGCAACCGGTGTTAACACAGCATAAAACATCACCGCGAGGACCACTTGTGTCATCGCCCAGCCAATGGGAAACGCGGCGACGGTCGCGCCCATGAACAGCCATCGTACGGCTGACGGTTTCAACAGACCAACAAGGCCGATCAAGGCGATTGCCCCAAGCACGCAGGCGGCGGCTGTGCGGCCGCGAACGAACATTTGTTGCGCCGCCACCGCGAGAAAAAATCCGAGCCATGCGGCGGCGAATTGCCGCAGCACGCGTGGCGTCGGTTTGAGCGGAAGATTGTTCCACTTCATGGGCGTGCTCAATCGCGGCACCAATTCGCAACCCGTCACCTTCAACTGGAAAAATGAAACCGTGACGGATGATCTCTCAAAAAGAGAAGCGAAGTTTGACACAACGTAAGCGTCTGAGCGGCCACGTCTAGTTTCTGACGCTGAGTTATGAAATCATATCGGGATGGATACATCAAAAACTGGATTAGGACGAAGGCGTTGGACTTCTAAACAGCGGGAACGATTGCTGGCGCGATTCCACCAAAGTCAATTAACCCAATCCGAATTTGCCAGCCAACACGGCGTCGGGTTGTCCACCCTAAGCAGGTGGTTGCGCCTGGAACGTGAAGCCGTTCCCGCGAAGGTGGAGTTTCAAGAAGTGCCGCTGCACAACCCAGCCTCACACTGGCCGGTTGAAGTCGTCAGCCCGCAAGGTTGGATCGTGCGCCTGCAAAACGGTTCGGATGTGCAGCAGTTGCCTTCACTGTTGCAGGCGCTGCCATGTTGAACGTGTCGGGCACGACGCGGGTGCTGGTCGCCACCACGCCGGTGGATTTGCGCGGTAGCTTCAACCGACTTTACAGTCTGGTCGTGGAGCAACTTAAAGCCGATCCGTTGTCCGGGCACTTGTTCGTATTCACCAATAGGCGGCGGAATCGAATCAAGGTGCTTTATTGGGATGGCGATGGGTTATGGGTTTGTGCAAAGAGATTAGAACAAGGTCGCTTCACCTGGCCGGCGAGTGAAAACGGACAAGTAAGTTTGCGTGGCGAGGAGTTCAGCGCACTGATTCACGGACTGGAAGTGCGCTCGAAAAAGAACTGGTATCGCCGTTAATCGACGGACAAAAGTTTTTCAAAAAATCTTTCGCCGCAGTGAAACCTTTTTCTGCGGCGTGTGTCTGTAAGTGCGGACTGATGAACACCGACACCACGCTGCTCGAAAAGTATGAAAAGATGAGTGCGCGTGTCGCCACGCTGGAGACGGAGAACACCCGGGTGACACAGGAAAATATCCGGCTGCAAAATGAGAACCGGCTGTTGCGCCAGAAGCTCGACCAGTATATCCGTCATTACTTTGGTGGTCAGCGCAACGAGGGATTGGATAAACACCAACTGGAACTGTTGCTGCAAGGTTTGCCCAACGTCATCACGTTACCGACGCCAGAGACCAAGACCACCACTGCAACGCGCAACGGCACTGCGCATCCAGTGCGCAGGATGTTAGCCGAAGACAAGTTGGAGACGCAGGAGATCGTAATCGAGCCAGCGGAGGTGCAGGCCCAACCCGAAGGTTGGAAGAAGATCAGCGAGGAACGCACCAGCCAACTGGACTGGGTCGCCCCCAAAATCATCAAACGAGTTTTTATTTATCCGCGTTACGTAAAGCAGGAAAGGTTTGCGTTGGCACCACTGCCGCCCCAACCGATTGAACAAGGCATGGTGGGGCCAGGCTTGCTGGCGCAGATATTGGTCAGCAAATATGAATATCATCAACCGCTCTACCGGCAGGAGAAAATGTTCCGGCAACAATTCGGGGTGGAACTGAGCCGCAAGACGATGGGCTGTTGGGTGGAACAAGCCGCCGAGTTGTTGAAATCGGTGTATCGGACGATCCGGGAAGATTTGCAACGGGGCAATTACCTGCAAGCCGATGAAACTCCGATCCGGTATTTGGACCCGGATGTGAAAGGCAAAAGCCAGCAGGGATATCTTTGGACATACAGCCGGCCCGGCGGGGATGTGTTCTTTGAATGGCGTGTGAGCCGGTCACGTGAAGGGCCGGAGGAATTTCTGAAAAATTTCCGTGGTAAACTCCAGACGGATGGATTCTCCGCCTATGAATCACTGGCCAAAGCACGTGATGACCTGACTTTGATTGGCTGCTGGGCACATGCGCGTCGCGGTTTTCACGAAGCGTTGGCCGAGACCAAATTGGCGGCGGGGTTTGTGCGGCAGATTGGACAGCTTTACGCGGTGGAAAAGCAATTGCGCGAGCAAAAGGCTGGTCCGGCATTGCGGCAGGCGATGCGGGCTTGGCAATCGCAACCCGTATTGAATCGGCTATATCGGGCAATGAAGTTGATACGGAGAAAGACCTTGCCGCAAGGATTGCTCGGACAGGCCATTGACTACGCATTGAAACGATGGGAAGCACTGACGCGATTCATCGAGGACGGGACATTGGAGATTGACAACAACTTGATTGAGAATGCAAATCGGCCCAGCGCCCTTGGAAAGAAAAATTGGTTGTTTGTGGGCCATCCTGAGGCGGGCGAACGCAGCGCGGTGATTTACACCCTGTTGGGCAGTTGCCGGCGACACGGAATCAATCCATTTGATTATCTGAAGGATTTGTTCACGCGCTTGCCGGCGGCCAAAATCAACCAGATCAAAGAGTTCACGCCAGCGGCGTGGGCCAAGGCAAAAGCTAGGGAGAAAATGGTCGCTCAGGCCGCTTGAACAAGTCGGTGGCCGGTCGAATTCAACCTTCCGTTTTCAACTTCTGGACCAACCCGGTATGCGTGTTCCCACCAGCCGGATAAGTTACGATGAGCGGCGGCGCAAAATGCGACCACCACCAATCGCGCCGATGCCGAGCACCAGCAAAGTCGCTGTGCTCGGCTCCGGAACTTCTGTCAGATAAAAGTCATCCAACGGCGCCGAAGCTATCCCGGTCCAATTCACTCCATTTGCCCAGATGACCAGCGAAGTTATTCCGTTGCCCGACAGGGTGTAAGTTTCAGCTGGCGCCCATGTGAAGGCGTCCAAACTATTGTCTCCCACCGAACCCACGTCTTGTGTTCCCACATAAGCGGTGGCTGACCAATATGGCGTTGCGCAAGCGGCGCTGGGGTCCAAGGCGACACGCGTGAAGGTGAGGCTCAGGAGCGGCGTGCCGAAGTCCAGCGTGTATGAACACGGAGGCGAGCCGGCCGCGTCTTGAAGAAGGAAATTAGGCGTTGAAGAAGGCTGCACCCAGGAGATCCCGCTGGTGCTGGAGGGCCAGATTAGAGCCGTGCCGGCTGGGCTGACATCGGTCAGAGTAATTCCAAACGAGTTCAGGTAGGCCGTAGCATCCACCGGTCCGCTGCTTGTATCGACACTATCAAAGTTCATGTAAATGACCTGGGCAGACCCGACCGCCGGGGCGAGCAGTACGAGCAAAGCCAGATTGAGAGTTACGAGGGCCTTGAATGAATTGGTCTTTTTTTTCATGATGATGACTCCTTCCGATTGCGGCGCCGTGGAATGGCGCCAGTTTGTTTGAGTTTGTTTAGGGTTCTTACGATGGATTTGCATTTCGTTTTCTTAGGGTTTCACAGGTTCAAGTTTTTCCCGACTGATTGATTACGACGATACGCCGACCTCCATTCCTGTCTAGGAAAAGTTATTCACAACCCAACAACAAAGGTATCCGGCTGGGGGGACACGTCTGGCGCGGGCCGCTGGAGCGTGAGAGGATGACACCTGAAACCAGACGTGCTTTGTCAGACGCATACGACACAACAACCTATGGCGTCCGCAACTTGTGGACGAAAAAGGACATCGGAACGACTGCCGCAGCCCTGACCGCCGATGTGCCGGGGCACGATGTGTTGATGCTGCGACTCCATAAAATGTGAGGCGACTTCCGGATCAGGCGGTTCGGACGGACATCAAATCAACTCGTAAGAGCCGCCAGTTTTTTGTTCGCTTGAGCAATGACCGCGAGGGTGCTCGTGTCCGTGTCGAAGATGGAGTTCAGCCCTTGCGGTTCGCAGAACGGATCGCCCGTCAGGGCGGCGGCTGAATCCGGTTTGCCCGTGCCCGCACGACCTTCGCCGCCCCACGTCCAGAAGTTCGCGCCTTGCAGCGCACGACCCGCCTGGCATGACTCCGCCACCTGGTTGAACATGCGGCGGAAATAATCATCGCGTGCCGTCGTGGGAGTTTCAGGTCCATACTTCTCGTGGTCGCGGGGCAGGCCGAATTCTTCCAGCACGAGCGGCTTGTGAAGCGTGTCGGTGGCCAGGACGTTGTGTTGTTCGACGTGTTCCTTCGCCCGGGCCGCCGCCGTCTCATAATCGGGCCCGAGCTGTGGGTCTTTCAGCCAGCTCCAATTCTTGAGCCACATGTGGACGGTCACATAATCAATCGCCGGAGTTTCGTGCGCTTTCACAAAAACATCGGGCTGGTCCAGACAACCATGAATGCCTTCGGAGCCGGTGCAAACGAGATGATTCGGATCCTGCGCATGAATGAATCGCGCCGTCGCGTCCACCCATCGGCAGAACTCCGGCACGCCGCTGACCGCGGCATCCGTGCCCGGGCGCGGTTCGTTGGCAAGCTCCCAGGTCATGATGGCCGGGTCGTCACGATAGACCCGACCGTTCGCCGTGTTGCGGCGCTGGATGAGTCGCGAGATGTAATCCAGATAAAGCTGGTTGGCGGCGGGCGTGACGTAAAGCCGCGCCGAAAATTTCATGAAAGCACTCCAATTGCCCTTCGCTATAGCCGGCTTGTCCGGGTCAGGAATCGTGTCGCCGGTAATCCAGCGAACGTATTGGGCAAAGCCGCCGGACCATTGCCAATAGTTCGAAAGGAAAAGGATTCCCCGCATGTTGCGTCTGGCCATTTCGGCAAGGCAAAAATCCAGGCCGCGAAGCAAGTCCTCGTCCCAGTCGCGCGGGGCGCGGGTGATGCCACGCGGAATGGCCCCGGCGAGCGGCGAAGTTTCCGAACCGGCGAGCAGACGGATGTTGGCGACGCCGATGCTCTGCAGACGGTCAAGCTCGCGAACCAGGCGCTGGCGGCCCCCGGGTAACGCCGGGTCGCAGAGATAGCAACCATACCAAAGATTGGTCCCGATATAAAAATAAGGATGATCGCGCAATTCGAAACGGCCATTGCGGACGGTGACGAAGTCGCGCGTCTGCTTCGGGGTGGAGGCGGATTTTGTTTGCAGGCTGCTGCAGCCGGCCGCAATCAGCGGCAGCGCCAGCGCGGTGGTTTTGATGAATTCCCTGCGGGAAGTATGTCGGTGGCTCATGACGGTTTGATACACACGCTCACCTCCGTCACATCCCCGGAATGGATGATCAGGATTTTCGAGCTTGTGCGTTCAGAAAACATGGACGTTACCGGGCAAGCTTGAAAAGTTTTTTGATGTAGCATGTTTAGATGACATTTTTGGTTTTTCATCGCTTTATTCCGTCCAAGGTTATAGTTATAATGAGCAGCGAACGTCAATGAGCATGATTCGTGCAACAATCAACGGGATGCGGGAAAGCGGGGGCTTCATTCTCAAAAAAAAGATGGTGAACCGGGCCGGCCGTTGGGTTGTCCGGGCCATGCTGGGGTTGACGGTCGCGCGAACGGCCGTGGCCTCCGTCGCGGACACCCCGGTCACGCCGAACGCCTCGCCGGAAGCGCGGTCCCTGCTGACCTATTTCTCGGACATTTACGGAAAAAAAATCATTTCCGGCCAGCAGGAAGGCCGGCGCGGGACAAACGGTTTGTGTTTTGAGCTTAACTACCTTACGAACACCACGGGCAAACTGCCGGCACTGCTGGCGATGGATTTGTCGGGTTACACCGGATCGTCGCGCGGGCATGACACCAACCACACCCTGGCGAAACACGCGATTGACTGGTATCAAAACCGGCACGGCATTGTCGAATTCTGCTGGCACTGGCGCGCGCCGATGAACGGCAATGAAATTTACACGAAAGACACAACATTTGATTTGTCACGCGGTGTGACGGAAGGCACCCCCGAAAATGAAGCGCTGTTGCGCGATTTGGACAAAATCGCGGGCGAATTGGAAGTGCTCCGCGACGCGCACGTGCCGGTGTTGTGGCGGCCATTGCACGAGGCGAACGGCCGCTGGTTCTGGTGGGGCGCGCGGGGGCCGGAACCGTTCAGAAAAGCCTGGCGGCTGATGTTTGAAAACTTCACCGCCAAACACAAACTCAACAACCTCATCTGGGTCTTTTCACCCGGTGCGGAAACCGACCTCGCCGACTGGTATCCGGGTGACGCCTACGTGGATATCATTGGTCAGGACCATTATCCCATGGACGGCAATCACGGGACGGCGAAGGATGTATTTGATGAACTGACCGCCTTTGGCCGCGGGCAAAAACTCATTGCCCTCGGCGAGAATGGCCCGATTCCAGACGTGAACCGGCTCGTCCGCGAAAAGGCCGGCTGGTTGTTTTTCACGACCTGGTCGGGGTCCGTGCTGACGGAAAAGAATTCGCCGGAACAACTGCGCGAATGGTTCAACCATCCCTACGCGCTCAACCTGGGCGACCTGCCGGACCTGGGTCATTATCCGTTCCGGCCCACCGGCAAGGCGGTGCAATTGGGGTTCGCGACCGCGCCGGGCGACGTCGCCGTTGGTGGTGTCCGCCGTTTGCCGGCAACGGTGGCTGTGCAGGATAAATCCGGCAGCACTGTCCGTGATGGAATTTACACCGTTACCCTGGCGCTGAAAAATCCGTCCGCCGGCAAACTCGACGGCACGTTGACGGCCACCACGGTCAACGGCATTGCCACATTTCCGGACCTGAAGATTGACAAGGCGGGCGGCCATTTCATGCTCATCGCCAAGGCCGATGGTTTGCACAGTGCCGCCAGCCCGGTTTTTCAGGTCGGACCCGGCGCGGGCATTGCGCGCGCCTGGTGGACGGATCTCAAAGGCATGAGCTTGACGAACCTGGACAATCTTGCCGGACCGCCCACCGGCCGGGAAATCCTGGGCAAAGCGTTTGAAGTGCCCGTGAATGTCGCCACCAATTTTGAGGCGCGTTATCGGGGTTTTCTGATCCCTCCGATGATCGGTTCGTACAAATTCTGGATCGCCAACGAGAGTGTTTCGGAGCTCTGGCTCAGCACCGACGCAACCCCGGCGAAGAAGACAAAAATCGCGGAGGTGACCCGCAGCACGCCTTACAGCAAGTGGCCGCACACGCACGAGGCGGAGTCGGTGCCGGTCAATCTCGAAGCCGGGAAGCGCTACTACCTGGAAGTATTGCAGCAACAGCCATCGGGCTCCACGCAACTGGCCGTCCGCTGGCAGTTGCCCAACGGCGCCGAGGAACGTCCCATTCCCGGCTGGCGGATGGTTCCGCTGGACGGGGAATGGTTCAAACCGCCATCCAATTCAACCACGACGGCCCAATCCCAATGACCAAAACGACCTTTCAGAACAAACTGAAACAACTCCAGCGGCAGCACGAACAACTGGTCCAACGCCGCAACCGCCCGCAAAAAAACGGCAACGGCATTTTCGACCGTTACGAATTCCCGGTCCTGACCGCCGAACATACGCCCTGGTTCTGGCGTTATGATCTCAATCCGGCCACCAACCCGCATCTGATGACGCGGCTCGGCATCAACTGCGTTTTCAATGTCGGCGCGATGGAGTGGAACGGGAACATCGTCCTGATGGCGCGCACGGAGGGTTGGGACCGCAAATCGTTTTTCGCCGTCGCGGAAAGCAAAACCGGCGTGGACGGCTTCCGGTTCTGGGATTACCCGGTGCGGATGCCGGAGCTTGAAGACAAGGAAACGAACCTGTACGACATGCGCCTCGTCCGGCACGAGGACGGCTGGATTTACGGATTATTTTGCGCCGAGCGGCATGACGACTCGAATCCGGGAGATCTTTCGGCGGCCATCGCCCGTTGTGGGATTGCGCGCACGAAAGACCTGGTGAAATGGGAACGGCTGCCCGACCTCAAGACGAATTCATTGCACCAGCGCAACTGCGTCCTGCATCCCGAATTTGTGAAGGGCAAGTATGCCTTCTACACCCGGCCCATGGCCGATTTCGCGGCCACCGGCAGTGGCGACGGCATCGGCTGGGGTTTGTGCGATGACATTGAGAACGCGGTCATCGGCAAGGAACAAATCATTGACCCGCGTTTCTACCACACGATCAAGGAAGGCAAGAACGGCCTTGGGCCGGCGCCGATAAAAACGAAGAAGGGCTGGTTGCATCTCGCGCATGGCGTGCGCAACACCGCCGCCGGCATGCGCTATGTGCTCTACCTGTTCCTGTGCGATCTGAACAATCCCACCAAGGTCATCAAGGCCCCCGGCGGCTATTTCATGGCGCCCGAAGGCGAAGAACGTGTGGGTGACGTGTCGAACGTTGTTTTTGCCAACGGCTGGGTGGCCCGCACCAATGGCGACGTGTTCATCTACTACGGTTCCTCGGACACGCGCACGCAGGTGGCGACGGCGACGGTTGAGAAATTGCTGGATTACGTGGCCCACACACCCGAAGACGGCCTGCGTTCGAAAGTTTGTGTCGAACAGCGCTGTCGTTTGATCGAAAACAATCTTCGCCGGGGGACCGCGCGGCGAACCCAAGCGCTGAAAAACTGCAACCCATAAACAAATGACCGTTCGTTTTCTGGTTGGAATGTTGATGCTGGCCGCGTTCACCACGCGCGCCGTTGACCCGTCCGGTCAACACGAACCACTGACAGCAGCATCACCCTCGGGCATTTATAATGTGCTGGACTACGGTGCGAAGGGCGATGGCGTGGCTGATGACACGGCGGCCCTTCAAAAGGCGGTGGATGCCTGTGTCGCGCAGGGTGGCGGACAAGTGGTGTTGCCGGGTGGAAAAAAGTTTCTTTCCGGAGCGGTCACATTGGGAAGTGGCGTGGATTTCCATCTGGCGCGCGGCGCGGTGTTGAAGGGGAGCGCGCGCTGGCAGGATTACGGCCCGGCGGGGGCGCTGTTGTTCGCGAAGGATGCGACGGGCCTTTCCATTTCCGGCGACGGGGTTCTGGATGGCAATGACAAGGCGGTGTGGCAGGAACTCGCTGACGAACAGGCGGGCGGCGACGTGAACAAACCGGGATGGTGGCCGCAATCCTTCTGTGGGGTTTGGTGGCCGTTTGGCCGGAGCGCCACCGACAAGACCCTGGCCGCCGGCCGGCCCATGGTGATTATTTTGATCGGGTGCCAGCAGGTGCGCATCCGGGACATCACGATTCGCAACGCGCCAAGCTGGACGGTTCATCCGGCCGGGTGCGAGGACCTGGTGATTGATTCCATCAGCATCCTCAACGATTGGAACGTGGCAAACAATGACGGCATTGATCTCGATCATTGTCGCAATGTGCGCGTTGCCAACTGCCACATTGACACGGCGGATGACGGCATTGTGCTCAAGAACACGCCAAACTTCGCGAGCTGCGGCCGCAGCGAAAACATTACCGTCACCGGCTGCACGATTGCTTCGCGCAGTTGCGCGCTCAAGCTTGATGAAGCCTACGCGCCGCCGGGAATTCGCAACGTGGTCTTCGACGCCTGCGTCATCCACCGCAGCAATCGCGGACTTTGCATTCAAAGCCGCGACGAGGGCGACATTGAAAACATTCTCTTCTCAAACATCACGATTGAAACCCGGCTGCAACCGGGCAAGTGGTGGGGCGCGGGTGAGCCAATTCATATCAGCAACCTTCCGCGCAACCAGGACACGAAGCTGGGGCACGTCCGCCAGATCCGCTTTAGCAATATTCTCTGCACCGGCGAGAGCGGCGTTTACCTCCGCGGCGATGCGACCCAATCACTCGAGGACATCGTGTTTGACAACGTGCGCGTGGAAGTCGCCAAGACCAGCGACCAGCCCGGAGGTTTTTACGATGACCGGCCCAATGGCTTTTTGCCCGGCGGGGCATTCAAGGGTATTTACACAAATTCCATCGCCGGCATCCACGGCGAGTTTGTGCGCGGACTGACGCTGCGCAACACGCAGGTGATCTGGAGCGGATCGTTGGAAGATTATTATGGTGCGGCGCTGGAAGTGCGCCACGTCGAAGGTTTGCAGTTGGAGCAATTCAGCGGCAAAGCCGCCCGGCCCGGGAAATCGCCGGATCAGATCATGGAATAGCAGAGGTCATGAACAAACGAACCATTCTCGTGCTGTTGCTCGGCTTGTGGTGCGGCGGGTGCAGTTCCGTCAGGCCGGTGACGCCTAATGCCTCGCCGGAAGCAGTGGCGTTGTTGAAATACATTCACGGCATTTCCGGCCAGCACACGCTCACCGGCCAGCATAATTACCCGGACACGAAGGACACTTCCACCCGTCAGGCCGCTGAGGCCTGGGGCAAGACGCCGGCCATTTTCGGCCAGGACTTTGGCTTCGCCAAGCCCGGCGACAAGGATGCCGTGGCCGCCCGGCCCGACATCATCGCGGAGGTCAAGCGGCAATACGAGAAAGGTTCGATCATCGCCCTGTGCTGGCACGCCGTGCCGCCCACCGCTGATGAGCCGGTCACTTTCCGGTCGAGGCCGGGTGCGGCAGCGACGACCAATCTCGCCACCGTGCAGGGCCAGCTTACCGACGAGCAGTGGAACGAGCTGATTACGCCCGGCACCAAATTAAACCAGCACTGGTGCGACCAGGTGGATGTCATCGCAGGATTCCTGAAACAACTTCGCGATGCGCACATCCCCGTGCTCTGGCGGCCGTACCATGAAATGAACGGAGATTGGTTCTGGTGGGGTGGGCGGCGGGGAGAACATGGCACCACCGTGCTTTATCGCCAGTTGTTCAATCGGCTGGCGAATCATCATCAGCTCAACAATCTGGTGTGGATCTGGAGCGTGGACCGGCCGAGCACATCGGAACGGCAGTTCGTCGATTTCTTTCCCGGTCGGAATTATTTCGACATCGCGGCGCTGGATGTTTATCACAGCGATTTTTCGCCATCTTATTACCGCGACCTGTTGAAACTGGCGGGGGGAAAACCGGTTGCCCTGGCCGAAGTCGGACCGCCGCCAACGTTGGACGTGCTGGAAAAGCAGCCGGAGTGGACCTGGTGGATGCTCTGGGCTGGCATGGTCGGAAAAGAACCGGGCGCAAACCATGTCATGCAAACCCTGGTCAACAATCCCCGTTCGCTGAGCTTGGACGACCTGGAATATGTCAAGGGCATCGCCCCCATCCGCGCCGCGTCCGGGCTGCCGCCGGTGCCCCCGGCAACCCGCCCGGCGCCATGACTCTTTACCGACGGAAGTTCAGAGGGCAAACGGGCTTGCTCAAGGAGGTTTGACCTTGAAGGTTTTATTTATCGGCGGCACGGGTTTTATCAGCACATCAGTCAGCCGGCTGGCGCTGGCCAAAGGGCTCGACCTGTATCTACTCAATCGTGGGTTGCAGAAACCAGACTTGTCCGGGGCCCAGAGCTTGACCGCGGACATTCACCAGCCGGAGCAGGTGCGCGCCGCGCTGCGAGATTTAAAGTTTGACGTGGTGGTCGATTGGATCGCCTATACGCCGGAGGACATCGAGCGCGACCTGGCGATCTTCCGGGGCCGCACACAGCAGTTTATTTTTATCAGCTCCGCCTCGGCTTACCAAAAACCTCCCGGCCATCCTGTCATCCGGGAGTCAACGCCGTTGCACAATCCCTATTGGGACTACTCGCGCAACAAGATCGCTTGCGAAATGCGCCTGACGCGGGCCGATCGCGAAGAAGGCTTTCCGGTCACGATTGTCCGCCCTTCGTTGACGTACGGTGACGCGAACTTCCCCATCGCGCTGGGTGGCTGGGGTTGCTACACCCTGGCTGATCGCCTTAAAAAGGGACGGCCCATCATTGTCCACGGCGACGGTTCCTCCTTGTGGGTTGTGACCCATGCGGAGGATTTCGCGAAGGGATTTCTCGGTCTGGTGGGGAATGCGCAGGCCATGGGCGAAGCTTTCCACATCACCTCGGACGAAGTGCTGACCTGGAACCAGATTTATGAAACCATTGCCGATGCCTTGGGGGTGAAAGCCAACATCGTCCACCTGGCCTCCGATTTTATCGCCCGCGTTTCACCTTCACTGACCGGCCCCCTGCTGGGCGACAAAACCTGGAGCGCGGTTTTCGATAACAGCAAAATCAAAGCGTACGTACCAGGGTTCCAGGCGGTCATTCCTTTCCGTGAAGGCATCCGTCGAACGCTGGCATGGTTCGACGCCGACAAAAACCGCCAGCGTGTGGATGAGGCTGTGAACGCCGAGCTGGATCGTATTCTTGCCGCTTACGCCAAGGCAGTGTAGGCGCTGCAGCCCGCAAATGATACCTCAACACCCTTCACCGGGGTCAGCGGGGCATGAGCTGGTTCTTCGATGTTTTCGATGGGTGACATGATTTGAAAAAGAAATCTTCGGTTGCAGCCTTGACATCAGGGATGACCTCCGCCCTCACCCCGGCCCTCTCCCCGAGGAGAGGGAGCGCATCGTCATATTGCCAGATAATTTCTCAACCTTCATGGCCGTCACCGATTCGGTGTCATTGACGGTGAGACGCACGACCACCCAACACATCGCCTGGTTCAAACCGCGGCGAATGATTCTCCCTCTCCTGTCCGCCTTCGCCTTTGGCTTCGGCGCGATCGCGTCGAAGCGAAGCGAAGACGGAGGGGAGAGGGCCGGGGTGAGGGCGAACGTAAACGGTCTTTCCATTGAAAACACCGATGGACCAATCACTTTTGTGCCTTAAGAATTTCGAGGCACTCCATCATGGCCCGCCCGTTGTGGTAACCGGATTTCCAGATTTGCGCCTTGTCACCGCTGGGAGTGCCGTCGGGCATGATCGTGTCATACCACTCGCCGTTTTTCCAATCCACCTGATGTTTCCCGATCCAATCGTACGTTTTTTCAAAGACGCGGAGATATTTGGCATCCTGCGTCAGGCGATACATATAAAGCGCGCTCACACAGGCCTCCGACTGGACCCACCAGCTTTTCTCACGGTTCTGGGCGGGTTGATTGAATGCGCCGTAGTAGAAGAAACCACCCTGGTCTTCGTCATAGCCATATTTCAACGCGTAATCGAACAACGCACGATAAAGGTCAAGCAATGGATAATTTGAAATCCCCGCGGCGTCGCAAGCGTCATTCAGCAGCCAGATGTTTTCCAGGTCGTGTCCATAGGACACCCGTGCGTAGTTGCCGGTGAGCACCGGTTCCCAGTTGCGCTGATACTTGTCCGTGCAGGCGCCGAGGCCTTTACGGACAACGGCGTTGCTTTGGATGGCGATCAATTCCAGCAATCGCTCCCGTGCCAGGGGCAACTTGCTGGCCCGGTAAAAGGTGGTCATGGCCTCCAGCAAATGCAGGTGTGTGTTCATCAGCTTGAAATCAGGCTCACCCATGTAAGTTGTCTCTCCGGGCGGGGCCGGGGTCCAATCTTCGTTGAACCACTCGAGGTAGCCGCCATAAATTTTGTCGTGCGCTTTCGCCTCCATCACATCAAAAAGCTGGATCGCAAGGTCCAGGGCCTCTTTTTTTCCCGTGGCCAGGTAGTACTCGGAAAGCGCGTAAAGGGCGAAGGATTGGCCGTAAAGATGTTTCTTGAGCCGCAGTTTTTTTTCGCCCGTGACGTCCACTTCCCAGTAGAAACCGCCGTTCTTTTGATCCCACATTTTTTCCTTCAGAAAACGATAGCCGGCGTCCGCCGCGTCCAGGTATTCCCGACCGCCGCAGCCGGTGCGGGCCAGGTGCGAGTAGAACCAGACCATCCGCGCCTGCGTAACGATCATTTTGGTTCCCGGACCTTTCAGCCGTCCCTCGATATCGTGGTTGAGAAGGTAGCCGCCGTTTGTTCGGTCGATCGTTTTCGGATACCAGAACGCGACAATGTTTTCCGTGAGGTTGGTTTCAAGCCTGGGCCGGTAGATTTTTGCAGTGTCAGCCAAATCCTGGCCAGGGAGCCGGGCCATGGACAAGAACAGCACGGCCGCAAGCCAGCCGGTGGTTTTGTGAAATTGCATGGGTTGTTTGCTACGGCATTGCAGGCGCAAAGGCGAGATTTTTGCTGTGAATGCGGCAGGGGTGACTGGTGGGTCGAAAGACCGTCTCGCCTGTTCCATCGGCGAATGATTTTAAAGTTCCTCGAAGTTTTCAGTGGAATTAGATTCACGCCCGCCCTCACCCCGGCCCTCTCCCCCAGGAGAGGGAAAATCTTTCGCCGCGGTTTGAGCATATGTCATATGACTGGTTGTCGTGTGTCTTGTTTGTAAATGACACCGAATCGGTGACGGCAATGGAGATTGAGAAGTTTCCAGCACCGTGACAATGCTCACCCTCTCCCCGGGGGAGAGGGCCGGGGTGAGGGCGGACGTCATCCCTGAGTTCATGTCATACCTGATGAGCCCTAGTTCACACCCTGTCACCCACTAAAATTCTCGAGCAATGATTTTTAGAATCGGGCCAGCCGGTGCTTTTGTGTGGCGCTTTTGTGTGGTTGCCTTGTTTGGCAGTAATTTCATAGCCTTCCATGATTCGGGCTTCAGAAGCCTCCGCGCCGTGGTTGCGGCGATGCTTTAAAGCAGGAAGCCGGCGGGGCGCAATAGCGCCGACCATAACATGAAGAATACTATTTGCCTTTTGCTCGCCATGATCCTGGCATCCGGATGCCGCACCCCTCAGGCATCCGCCAATCCGAAGTCGAACGCCCGGGCAAAAGCCATTTTAAAGTATGTTCAAAGCCTTGAGGGGCGCACCAACAAATGTGTGATGTCCGGCCAATTTTCCAATTTTGGGCAGGGAGCGGACTTGCGTTTGGTGAATGAGATTCACGATCAGACGGGTCATTGGCCGGCGATCCTCGGTGTTGATTATGCCGGCCGGGGTGGCCTTACCCACGATGCACCGAACCAGGCCGCCATCGAGTATTGGAGGCAGGGCGGGTTGGTCACCATCAGCGCGCATCTTTACAATCCCGCCCGGACGAATATGGATGGCGGGGGGCTGCGCGACAAGGACGTTGAGCTTGACACCTTGCTTGATCCCCGGTCCGAGACGCATGTTCGTTGGATGCACGAACTCGATCAACTGGCCGGGGGCTTGCAGCAACTCAAGGAGGCCGGCGTGGTGGTGCTGTGGCGGCCGTTTCACGAGATGAACGGGGATTGGTTCTGGTGGGGTGGCAAAGACCCGGCGACGTTCATCAAATTGTGGCAGCAGATGTTCAACTATTTCACCAAAACGAAAGGCCTGGACAACCTGCTCTGGGTTTACGCGCCGAACCATGGAGACAAGACCGCCGCCTACTATCCCGGTGACCGCTATGTGGACCTGGCCGGCCTCGACGCCTACACGGACTTCGTTGACACCAACCACATCAAGGGCTACGCCGAGATGGCGCAAATCAAAAAGCCTTTCGGGTTTACCGAATTCGGGCCGCACGGGCCCAGTAATCCCCCGGGCGACTGTGATTATCTCCGGTTCATTCAGGGAGTGCAAAAGGATTTTCCCCGGACGGTATTCTTTATGAGCTGGAACGCCAAATGGAGCCTGGCCCGGAACACCAACACGACGGAATTATTGAATCATCCCTGGATCGTCAATCGGGAGGATTTGCCCAAGGGACTTGCGGGGAGCCCGTGATCTGCCACCGGTGCGGTGGCATTCACGAAGACAAACGCCCGACCAATTTCACAACCCTCACGGCTGCCACACGGCGCGCCAGAATTGCTGGGTGGTGCCGGTTGAAATCGTATTGGTGATGTTCAAGACATTGCCCACCAGCAGGTTCGTTGAGACCGGGGTCCAGGCGAACAAATCCGGTGAACTCTGGATGATGTAAGGTGTGCCCGGCTGGCCATGGAGCTGCAGGACGAATTGTCCCGGTTGCGGCAGGAGGGCGGACAGTTGCGCCGGGGCCGGCGCAAAGGTGAACAGCGTCAAGGAATACGGCGGGAAGGAATTGGTGAAAACGGCGCCGGCCGGAACAATATTGGTTGCAATGTCTTGCGCCCCGGGAGCGGGGTTGTTGGTGCGCACGGCGTCGTCTTGCGCAATGCCATAAGACCGGACCGTGGCCGTTGACAAGGGCACGAAATTGGACAGGGAAATTTGCGCGTTAAAATTCGTGGTCGCGTCCTTGTTGATGACCAGCAGGGCAAGGGCGCCGTCGGCCTTGCGGGCAGCATAAGCGGAGAGCAGCAAATAGTCGCTGGTGGCGTTCAGCACCGTGTCGCCCGGCCGGACGTAGTATTGCAGCATTTTGAATCCGTAAAAGACGGGGTAACAATTCGTACCGGGGTTGCCGTTGGCGTTGATGATGCCTTCATCGCCGTACGTGCGCCAGCCATAGAGGGTGGGATCGAAACTGCCGTTGTTGCCTTGCCCATTGCGCAGGTCCCACCAGGTGTAGGCATTAAACTCGGTTTTCATGAGCTGAGCCATGCTGTCGGCGAGGTAGAGCCCGTTGACGATACTGGTCAACTGGCGGCCCAGCGCGCCGGAATCGCTGTTGTTCTCGGTACAAACCAGTTCAATATTCGTGCCGGTCGGGCCGATATAGTCGGTGATTTGCTGGCGCAAATTGGCGGCGGCACTCGCCCAATCAGTCCATTCCGCCGTCGGATTGCCTGCAACCTGGAGCAACAATGGATCGCTATCCGCCGCTGGCACAGGCGTAACGCCAGTCGGGGTGTTTTGGGGATAACAATGGTAAATGGCAAAATCCGGCGTAACCCCGAGGCTTTTCAAGGTGTTGAGCATGACCGGGGTCCAGCCGTAGTGGGTTACGCCAGTGCGCGGGTTGACCACCGGATGGGCCGCATTGTTGGAGGAACTGTCCTCGCCGGGCACGGCGACGACGCCGACCTTGATGGTGGGGTCGGCCGCTTTCATGAGGGCGATGTAGCCGGCGGCGCGATTGGCATAGGTGTAAGGATCGTGCGCCACGACGTTGGTGTCGGTTTCCCAGGAACCGTAGCATTCATTGCCGATTTCCCAGTATTTGAAGCCACAGTGATTGGTAATGTTCGCCGATTTTACCCAGGCGGCGGCCAGATTGCTCGTGCCGGTGCCGTAGTTGACAGTAATGAAGGCTTGGACGCCGGCGTTGGTGGCAATGTGCATGAAGTTGGGCCATTTGGTGGGCTCGCTGCTGCTCCCTTCCATGCCGGTGGCCCAATTGTAATAATTGTCGGACGATGACCCACCTGGAAATCGAAGGGAAAGGCACCCCAGTTCCTGCAACGCGTTCGAGGTCGCGGTGGTGTCGAAGTAGCTGTCCCACATGGCCGTGTTCAGGCCAAACCAGCGCGCATCCACTGTCCGAATGGTCTGGTTGGCGTCCACGGTCAGGTGGACGAGGACCGGGGCGGGCGCGGCCAACAGCTGGATGTCATCCACGTAAAACGTGTTGGTCGTGCCGGAGCTGGTTATTTGGATATTCACCCGGTTGTAGTTGGAGATGCCGGTCACTTTGAGCGAACTGAGAGGGATGGTGTACTGCTGCCAAGCGCCGGCCGGCAACGCCGACAGTGATGAATACGCCGGGCCATTACTGGCGCCGTTGGGGGCATACGACAAGTAAACCTGCAACCGCTGTCCGCCGCCGGTGCCGCCGTCGGCCCAGAAGGTGAAGCTGGCGTAAGGCGTGACATTGAAATCCGAATGCTCGAGCGAAAGCGCCCCCCAGGCGGTCAGGGCCGCGCTGATGGAGTCATTTCCCGAGTGGGTGGGCGACGTGTTGCTGAAATTGCGGGTTCCCCCCCAGCCCCAGTCCTGAAATCCGTTGACCAGATTGTCGGTATAAACGGGCAGATTGGCCTGCGCAAAACTCGTTGAAACAGTGGTGAGAATTGCTGTGAAAAGCGCGAGAACGGGAACAAGACGATTACGCATATAAGACTGTAAATGTTGGGGAACTTTTAACGATCATTCCTTCATGAAACCCAGGGCAGACCTTCTGCAAAAAATTGATTGGCTGTTGCAGCCACAACGAATCCCTTTTCAGCACATCCAGCGCCAAAATCCGAAGGTAAACCTGATTCATGTTATAAGATGCCACAGACCTGTGGCTTTGCCAAACCACCAATGAAAAAGTGTTTGAGGCCTTTCACCGTTGGATTCCCAAAAGAATGACTGGTGGCTGCCTCCATTGTCACCGGTCAAACTTTGCAAAGATGTTTGGGGAGCCCAACACTTGATAAATAAAAGGGCACCGACCTTAAATGTCGGTGCCCTTGATAAGACCTCGGACTTGCTGGTTATTGATGTTCCAGCTGGAAGAAACCTGCGTTGCCTGCCGGCAGGCTGGCGGCTGGAACTGCGGCAACAGTGTTGGTTCCGGTGGCATCAACGTAGGTGTAAGTCACACCCGCTCCAGGCAGCCAGGTGCCCAGAAGGTCGCCGGTGGAATTCACGGCCCAACCGGCCACGGTCGCATTCCACTTGACCCAATAGCCTGTGCCTGCCGGTACCCAGACCGCTCTGTTGGCGGCATCCAGGTAGTATTCAGCCACCTGCCAGGCGTAATTAGCAGTCAGCCCGGGGCCACTGAAACTTTCACTGTAGACAGGAGCCGTACCACTAGTGGACTCACCGACCGAGGCGAAGGTGGCACTCATGAGATTGTTGTTTGTGTTGCCATTCTTGAAAATGCCGTAGGCGACGCACGAATCGGCAGGGGTGAAATTCGGCAAGGCGCTTAAGTCCGGCATGGTGAAATTACCCACCAAACCGTTCGGCCCCGTAACATATCCCCCTGTGTTGCTGGTGAAGGTCAACGACCAAGGTCCATTCATGCTGGTCATGCCAGCGGGATTCCAAGTATTGACGGCGCCGTTGGCCGAACTGGGATTGGCGCTCGGCGCATTGGTCTTCCATGAAAACTGGACACTCACCCCGCCTGCATTGCCGTTTTGAACATGCAACTCGATATCATCGGCGACGTTCCAGTTGAGGCCACTATATGTTTGGTTATAACCGAAGTCGTTGCCGGGAATCGTGTCTCCATTGCAAACGTAGATGTGGGCATCAAATGAAGGAGCCACAGCCGGGGCCGGGCAGTTGGTGAGGAAGAAAGAATAGGTCGCCGGGAACTGGTTTATCCAGAAAAAGTTATTGCCGGTGTTATCGGCCGATGGAGAGCAAATACCCTCTTGATCGTTTGGATTGGCCGTTCCATCCGCATCCAAAGTCATTTGCAAGCCACCGGGAGTGCCCGGAGTCAACCCGGTAATGGACGGAATCGTCACGGGATTCCACAACACAATGTTGTCAACGTGAAAAGTTATTGCATTATTCCCGCCGTCGGTTCCCGGAGCGCCTTGAAACACCATGGAGGGACAGCCGGTGATGCCGGAGGCGGCACAAGGGAAGTTAAAGTGCGTCCATTTCCCAATCATGCTCGAATTAAATGCTCCTGATCCTACCCATTGAGAGCTCCAACTGCTGGTAAACAAAAAGAACTGGAAGCCCCCATCCTCTGTTCCGCCAGTAGGGCCATCAAAATAGATGTCAAATCCAATCCATTGATACCGGGTAGCATCGAACGACGGAACGTTGAGTTGATTCCACCCCGAATAGCCGTTCGGATTGGAAATTGGAATCTCCCATGACCCGGGCGGGGTCTCGTTGACTGCTGGGGCAGTGGGGATTACCGGATTGTAAAAGGGGGCATCCTGGGTGGAGTCCCATGACCCTCCGCCGGTGATCAAACTGCCGTTCGAGAAGTCCTCCATCAACCATGGGTTGGGAATCGGGTTAACTGTGATGCTGGCGATATAATTCGTCACCGGGCCGGAATAAACATGTCCTCCATCGACTTGGTTCTGGAGGAAAATACCGTTGGCGGTTTGATAGGGCGGTCCAATGACAAAAGTATAGGTCACCCACGAATTCGCTTGCGGGGTAAAATGGCTGCCACCCCATATTGCATTGCCCGGCCAAGCGCCGTTTTCCTGTAACGCGACTTGCAAGTTTCCGTAGGAGGTGGTGGCCCCATTTTCAGTGCCGGAATTTGGATCAACCGCCATAACGACGGTAACACTTATATACCCCGCCTCGTTTATGGAACTCATGGCAGCCTTAAGGTCAATTTCGGTGCTGGTCACGCCATCCATTGACACCTGCATACAACTCGTGCCATCGTAGACAACTGGATCAGGGGCAATGGTTGCAGTCATACCGCCTGGTTCTGCGGTAGTCCATTCTGCGATAGTTCCGCTGTTGTTAAAGGTCCAACTGAGCTGGGCCTGGCATAAACTGGCGGATCCGGCCAGCGCCACAGCGGTTATCAATGAAGGAATCCAACGCTGCATTATTACTTTTTTTATCATATTACTTGGGGGTTGATTGTGGGGACACTTGATTCGGTTTTACAAAGGAAAAGGCGATCATCACGTTGCCCGCAGCAAAGCGTGTTGCATGACAACGACTATAGATGAATGCTTTATCGCACATTTGTCTAAATACGCTTACGAATTTAATTAATTATAACATAAATGTTTTATTGTGCATGTCACCAATATAGGGGACATGAAACAAATCGTGTCTTTAGACATAGGGCGAAAAATCAATCTCCGACCAGGACGGTCCACATTCCTTTGGGAGCGGTGAGGGTTCCGCCGCCAATCGTTTGCTCAATCTTGAGAGATTCGACGTGGCCGTCGTGGAACGCATAATTGAAATTGTTCCTTTGCGCTTTATACAAAAGTCCGCCTTGATTCTGGTTGACGCTGGAGTTGGGATCCTGTGGCAGCGCTCCAGGATCTATCTGATAGAGAGCGTTAGGAGTCGAGGGGGCTTGTGGTCCCAGGCAAATACAAGTCCAGATGTTGCCCGCGTCCTGCTGGCCGCTGGTCTCTTCACACAGCATGATGGTTCCCGACGGGTCGCGCACGACGGATGATGGATAACCCAGGGCTTCAAAGTTGGCAGCAGTTACAGTAGAAGATACCCAGTATATGCCGACGCCCAATTTTCCAGGCTGGTTCAAATTCTCCAGTCCATATTTAGGATCGCGTTGATAATCCGCATTCGCACCCTGAGTCGGGCCACACCCCACCATGGCGTAAGACCGCCCGCAATAAAAGGGCTTGGCGCCGCCCGCCCAATTCACTTTGGGGAATTGATCTGCCGGACATACCAGAATTGCCGGGGCAGAGGGGCCGTAGTCGTTGTAAATGTTGCCGGTGCTCCAAATCGCGCTGCCAAACACCAGGTCGCCAAAGTTTGCAGTGCCGCCGATGTAGTTGTTGATATAGGTATCCCAGGAAATTTGAGTCCCCGGGGATGTGTCACTACCATCCGCCCAACCCGCCGGTGGAAACATATCGCCATGGTCACCGGCAAACATGGGAAAGCCAAAGGCGCACTCGCGCATATTCGACGCGCACTGTATCCGATACGCCCGGGCTTTGGCGGCTGCCAGCGCGGGCAGAATTAGCGCCGCCAAAATGGCGATTATGGCAATGACCACCAGCAGTTCAATCAAGGTGAAGCCAGACGGCGTTGCGGCGCGGTTGACGCGCCCTTTGTGCGCGGTTTGGTTTGAATTCAGGGAAAAAGTTTTCATGGTAAAAAGTTCGGTCAGCGGGCAACCAGATTGATTTGCATATTGCCGCCGATGACATATTTTTTGCCCGCTGGCGGCGGCGGAATGTCCACACCTGCCGTCGCGGAAAACTCTTCAAAATTTGCAGGCACGCGGTGGTTTCTTGCACACCATCGCCTCAGGTCGATACTCAGTTCCATCAAATCCGGCGCGGCGGCCACATTGGTCGCCGTCGCGGTTGTCTGCAACGGCGGAGTCGCGCTGGACGACGGTTTCTCACTGTTCTTGCCGCAGCCGGCGGCAAACATTGCCGCCCCCAAAACGAGCACGAGACATAAGGCTTTTTGGCGCGTTGACTGATGCCAGGTAAATCGGGCCGGACCCGAAAACGTTTTCATATCAAAGTGGTTCGAACTGGTATATGAAAGAGGTTAACCCATGTCCCCCCAAAAGGCAAAGTCGTTTAAATAGGGGACAAGCGGTTTCCGCCAATTCCCATAGATTACTCCACATAACCAGCCAATTATTGCCATGCAACTCAAGTTATTGCTCCCAATGCTTGCCGCCGCCTTCCCCGTGTTCCCCGTGTGGTTTGCCGCCGCGCAGCCCGCACCCGGCCCGGCCGGCACCAACGACACCCCGCCCTGGTATGACATCCGGCAGTTCGGGGTCGAAGGCCGCGGCTGGAATGACACCCGGGATTTTTATGATCGCCTGCCCGCCCGGGCCGAAACCATGGTGCGCAAACCCGTCTGGGAGTTGAGCCGCAACTCCGCCGGCATGTGCGTCCGCTTCGTCACCGACGCGACGGCCCTCCGTGCGCGCTGGGCATTGACCGAGTCCTGGCTGTACCTGCCCAATATGACGGCCATCGGCAAAAGCGGACTCGATTTATACGTGAAAACTGACAAAGGCTGGCATTGGCTCGCTGTGGGCCAGCCCACGGCGCAGACCAATGAAGTGACACTTGTGGAAAATCTCCTGCCGGGCAAACGCGAATACCTCCTTTACCTGCCACTCTACAATGGCACGAAATTTGTCGAACTCGGAATCCCGCCGGGCGCGACCATTGAAAAAGCCGGACCCTGGGGCCCCGGCACCCGCAAGCCAATTGTTTTTTATGGCACTTCCATCCTGCAGGGACTTTCCGCCTCGCGTCCCGGCATGGTGCACAGCGCGATTCTCGGTCGCCGTTTCAACTGGCCGACCATCAACCTCGGTTTTTCCGGCAACGGAAAAATGGAACCCGAGATGGCCGATCTGCTCGCCGAACTCGATCCGTCCGTCTATGTCCTCGATTGTCTGCCCAACCTGGTGGCCGGTGAAATCAAGGAGCGCGTTGAGCCTTGTGTCCGCAAACTCCGCGCGGCGCATCCGGACACGCCCATCGTGCTCGTGGAAGACCGCACCATGCAGGATTCGTTCC
>Ga0181533_1001658_pt1 | contig 28077 bp, 21 predicted proteins | sample PEATcosm2014_Bin_45_FD_119772 | JGI IMG/M metagenome (GOLD analysis project Ga0181533, IMG submission 119772) | Peatland microbial communities from MTU Mesocosm Facility, Houghton, MI, USA - PEATcosm2014_Bin11_60_metaG | ecosystem: Environmental > Terrestrial > Soil > Wetlands > Peat | place...
GCGCCGACTTAATCTCGATCGTGGCCGGCGTCAGACCGTCCCGTTTGGCCGTAAGGGTGATGGTGCCGGGAGTGGCCATCGAGCGGATGGCCACGCGGTTGATCCCGCACTCCGTGTCAAGAAAACGGTTGTTGGTTGAATTGGGCTTCCCGGCATTGAACCCGCCGCGCCAGATGGCCGGCCCCGCGATGTCAAAATCAACGCCGGGAAAAGACTTTGCTTGCGTTCGCCGATGTTATTACACTCACAGGGTGAAAGCTAGCGACGGACGCTGGAAATATCCGGCCGACAGCGCACAATGGGTTTCACGGGCGCGGGCGTTCTCCGTGGTGGAGTCCGTTCAGTGGTGCCGTTCCGTGGTGGTACCGCTCCTTGCGACCGCTATGGGTGCTGACGAACCGGTTGCGACGAACTCCCCAGATGGCCATCCCGGGACTGGAAGAATGATATATCCACGCACCGCCCTGCGTTACCAGCGCCAACCAGTCACAAAGCACTCCCGCCGTCAGGTGAACCCATGAACACTCGCATTGGACTGCGGAGCCCCCGCCACCTCTCCACCTCGGCCACACGCTGGCTGTGCCTGACCGTCTGCAGCCTCGGGCTGGCAACCCAACTGCCGGCCCAGTGGACCAACACTAACTTGCCAGCTTCGCAGCGCGCCAGCGCGCTCGTGGCCGCAATGACTCAAGCCGAGCAGCTCGCCATGTTGAGCGGAAACCCCCACATTTATATCGGCTGCATTCCCGGCAACAGCCGACTGGGTATTCCGTCGCTGAATTTCCAAGACGGCCCGGCCGGGTGCGGGGACGGTGACACCGGGGTGACGGCGTTCCCGGCGCCGGTCTGCCTGGCGGCGACCTGGGATGTCACGCTGGCCAGGACTTATGGGTCTTATGTCGGGGAGGAGGAGCGTGGCAAAGGCGGTCAGGTCATACTGGGGCCGATGATGAACATGGCCCGAGTTTACCGGGACGGACGCAATACCGAAGGCTACGGCGAGGACCCGTATCTGGCGTCCGTGATGGCGGCGACGGAGGTTCAGGGCCTCCAGAGCCAGGGCGTCATCGCCAACCTCAAGCATTTTGCCTGCAACGACCAGGAAACCGACCGGTTTCTCATTAGCGCGGATTCCACCGAACGCACCCGGCAGGAAATCTATTACCAGCCTTTTCGCGCATGTGTTCAGTCCGGCGCAGGTTCGATCATGGCTGCCTACAACCGTGTGAACAACCATCATTCCTGCGAATGGGATGCGCTCAATGCCACGGTGAGAAAGCTCTGGGGCTTTGACGGCTTCATTATGAGCGACTGGGCGGCCTATTTCGGGACCACCACCGCGGCAAACAACGGGTTAGACATTGACATGTATAGCGGCGCTTTTAGCGCTGCCCCGCTCGGCAACGCCATCGCCAACGGCAACGTCTCCAGCGCTGAAATCAGCGACAAGGTGCGCCACATTCTGACGGCGATGTTTCAAAACGGCGATTTTGACAATCCCTCCAAGGGCAATATCAATGCAGTGGTGACCAATGCGCTCCACCAGCAATTCGCCCTTGATTGCGCGACGGCGGGAACCGTCCTGCTCCAAAACAACCACGCGGTGCTGCCGTTCGACGCCCGCTCCGTTCATTCCATTGCGGTGATCGGCTCAGTTGCCCACACGGCGCCCATTTCCACCGCCTACGGTTCCAGCCAGGTCGTTTTGCCCTACAACATCACCCCCTTGCAAGGGATCTCGAACCGCGCTGTTGCTGCGAGCATCACCACCATCAACTACAGCCAGGGAGACGGCGGCAACATTCCGGCGGCGGTCTCGCTCGCCCGATCGTCCGACGTCGCCATCATCTGCGTGGGCCAGCAGACGGGTGAGAGCCTTGATCGCACCAACCTTTCGCTGCCCAACGATGATGACGCCTTGATCCGCGCGGTGGCCGCCGTCAACACCAACACCATCGTGGTGCTCTACTGTTCGTCGTCCACCCTCATGCCGTGGTCTGCCAACATAGCGGCCTCCCTCGTTGCCTGGTTTCCGGGCCAGGAAAACGGCAACGCCCTGGCTCGGGTTTTGTTTGGTGACGTGAATCCATCCGGCCGGCTGCCGGTCACTTTTCCCCGCGCCGCCAATGAGGTACCGGCGAACACCCCGGCGCAGTTTCCCGGAGTGAACGGCCATTCGATCTATTCCGAAGGTTTGAACATCGGCTACCGCTGGCATGATGCGAACAATATCCCGCCGCTCTTCCCCTTTGGCCACGGGTTGTCCTACACGACCTTCGGTTACAGTAACCTGACCGTGAGCGCCGTCAGTCCCTCGGGCCAGACGCGGATCGGCTTCGATTTGACCAATACCGGCTCGCGGACGGGCGCGGAAGTGCCGCAGCTTTACCTCGGTTTTCCGGCAGCGGCAGGCGAGCCGCCGAAACTGCTGAAGGGATTCACGAAAGTGACACTCTCGCCGGGCCAGTCGCGGCACATGACCTTTGGTCTCGACTGGCAGGATTTGGCAAACTGGGACCCCACCGCCCGCGGTTGGCTGGTGACACCCGGTACGTTTCAGGTCATGGTCAGAGCATCATCTCGCGATGTGCGCTTGAGCAATTCCTTCACGGTGACCTCCGTTCCATCGAGTGACCTGGCCAACGCGGCGCTGCATAAAGCGGTCACCGCCTCATCGGGCAACAACCCCATGCCGGTGGTCGTGGACGGCAATCCGACGACGGGCTGGAGTTCGGCGGTCAGCGATCCGCAGTGGTTGATGGTAGATCTCGGTTTGATGAAAGATCTGTCCCGCGTCCGCCTGCAGTGGAACACTAACTACGCGTCGGCCTACTCAATTCAACTTTCCGGGGATACGAGCACTTGGACAACCATCTTCAGCACGAACAATGATCAAGGTGGTGTGGAGGATATTTTAGTTTCCGGCCGGGGCCGTTATGTGCGGATTCTGGGCACACGGCAAGGCGTGTCCGGGACCGGCTATGGGGTTCAGGAGTTTGAAGTGTATGCGCCATCGCAGGCACCCTACGGTGGCACGGTGCCGGTCCTACCGGCGCGGATCGAAGCGGAGGATTTCGACAACGGCGGCCAGGGCGTGGGCTACCACAACACCTCCGCAGGAAACCCTGGCGAGGCTTATCGGACGAATGTAGATGTTGGCATCGAAGTGACGACAGATACGGGCGGTGGCTATGACGTCGGCTATGTGAACCCCGGTGAGTGGCTGGAATACACGGTGAATGCGCCCGACCCCTCGGCGATATACGGCATCAATGTCCGGGTGGCGTCAGCCACCGCCGACGGCCAGTTGCGGGTGCGGCTCGACGGTACGGTGCTGGGCACCGTGAAAATCCCCAACACGGGCGGCTCGCAAAAGTGGCAAACGATCAGGCTGCCGAATGTTCCGATTGCCGGTGGCATGGGCAGCCGGGCCTTACGCGTCGAAGTCATCAACAGCGGCTTCAATCTCAACTGGATTGAACTGGACCGGGTGCAGGTTTGCGGGACAAACAATGTGGCCCGGGGCCGGCCGGCCTGGGCTTCCTCCGTCCTATCCAACAGCTACCCCGCGACGGCGGCTTTCGATGGCGATACACGTTCGTACTGGGCATCCGAGGCCGGCGCGGCGCAATGGCTGGTCGTGGATCTGGGCTCCGTCCTAAACGTAACGCGCATCCGGCTGGACTGGGTCACCCAGACTTGGAACAACAATGGCTACGGCCAGGCGCGGTACAGCCGGGACTTTAGCCTGCAGTTTTCGCCGGACGCCAACACTTGGACCAATGTGTATTCCACCACCAACGGCATCGGCAGCCTGAACGACCTGGCGGTCTCGGGCAAGGCGCGCTACGTGCGCATGAACTCGACCCACGATGTGAACGGCGTCGGCGTGGGGCTTTATGAGTTCGAGGTCTATTTATGCGAAACCCATTGATGTTCCAGTTATCTCAGCCTCAGATGATCTTGGGCTTGGCGGCAATTCTTGCGGTGGGCGCGCCGAGCCTTCGGGCTCAAGACCATCTCTGGGACACCGAGCCGTCACTCTGGAAGGTCGCGCAGGCATACCAACTGACCCGGCCGCTGCCGGTGCAATTTGGCGTTGAGGGACCTACCGTCGGCGGCGCCAATCTAAATAAGGCGAAGGTCACGGCCGCCAATCCGCAGGGAGAACCCGGAATCAATCTAAGCAATGGAAAGATAAAGGCCTCACTCTGGGGGCCGTGCGATCGCTTGACGCTCAGCATTTCTAAAACCGACGTTTACGACCGGACCAGCCCTAAACCGGGCACCGATTGGAAATGGGAGGAAGGCCATTCACCCAGGCCCGTCGGTCAGCTCCTCTTGTTGGCGCGTGATTTTGAGGGCGTCACCCAACCCCAGGTGTCAACTGCCCTCCACAACGGCGTTAACTCATTCACCATGACGAGCGGAAAGAAAACCGGTCACCTCACTTACCTGGCCAGCCGCAGCCAGACGAATGTGTTAGTGATTAAGGGGGATTACGCCGGGCTTACCGAGCCTGTATTCGTTAGGGTTTTCAGTTTCCACCATCAGGGCGCCGAGAGGCCGCAAGCCGGTAATGACGGTGCGTTCTTCTGGATTCGCCAAAGCCTTCCCGCCGAAAGGACCTTTCCCAAGGGTTTTGACTATTATCTCGTGGCCAAAGTTGTGGGGGCGGACTTCGCTCTGGAGAATGTTGATGGACAAACCGGACTGGGTTCACCCACTTTTGGCCAGGATGCCGGGTCCGCGGCGAGCGCCCGCATACCCTCGGGCGCGGCCACTAGTTTTCTCGTTTACGCCACGGTGGTGACTCGAGCGGAAACGGCCGATCCCCTGGCCGAGGCTAAGAGCCGCATCGAGGCCGCGGAACGCTCGGGCCTGACTCGAATCGTGGCCGACAACCAGCAGTGGTATCAAGGCCTCTACGCGCGGAGGGAACGCGGACGGATCTTCACCGGCGACCTTTCCAACGGCCTGAAGGACATCCTCTTGCCGTTCTTCTACCAGGGTAGCTGGCAAAACCGCCATACCTACATGAGTTGTCCCGATCCCACCAAATACGAAGGCGACGCCTGCTACGCCGGATTGGAATTGGATGCGGCCCCATGGTACGGGTTGCCCTGCTTCAATGAGGAGATGTACACGGGGGACTTCGTAGCCGGTCGGAACGAGAGCATTTCTCCTTACTACGTGAACTTGGTCAATTTCTGGCGAGGGGCCTGGGAGAAGCACGCCGCCGCCGCGGGGAAAGCGGGAATGTACTATCTGCGCGGCTACGTGCCGCCCGTCACAAATGACACCTACTTCTCCTATGATAGTGCAGCGATGAGCGGCAATGATTGGTGTACCATGGCCTGGTCATACAAGAACGTGTGGGATGAGTTTGATTACGGGGGCAGGGATGATGCGTTTTTGCGCGATTCGGTCTATCCCGGGCTCAGGGATCTTGCTGATTTCTTCGGCTCCTTGGTGGTCATGGGCAGCGACGGTTTTTATCATATCGAGGATTCTCAATTGCGGGAAAATGTGGTTGGACGCGACGCACAGGATTGCGTGGCGGCGGCAAAATGGTTCTGGAAAACTGCCATCCAGGCATCGGTTCTCCTGCATAGCGACCCCTCGAAGCGGGTAGCCTGGCAGAAGTTCCTCGACCGAATGAAGCCCTATTACTTGATGCCGGACGGCACGTTCGGGGGAATCGTGGAAAAGGGAACCGTCAAGCAATACAAAGGGATGCAGCATTACATCGTCAACGTCACCGATGAGTACAACCTGGAATCATCACCTGAGGACAGGGATCGCGCATACAACTCCTGCGACCATGACTTTCTGGGCGCGAACGTGGCCCACCTATTGGGTAAGAATCCCGACTCCTTCACCGGCGGCGCAACCTACTGGTTTTGGATGTTCAGTCGTCACCCATGGTTGATGTATTATTCGATCAAGGTTCTGGGCGTCGGCATTAACGGCACTACGACCCTCGAAAAACCGGTTGGGAAGGCCATCGCCTGCTGGTTTGAGCCCGAACGGTTGTGCAACTCCCGCAGCGGGACCATTTTCTTCTTCCCCTGCGTTCCGAGCAACTTCGACGTGGCGTTCAAGGACTTTCAGGCGCGTGGCGGGTTCCTGGTCACTGGTGAGTTGCGAAAGGGTGTGGTGACGTATGCGCAGCTAAAGGCGCGACGCAGTACTCAATGCGCGGTCATGAATCCGTGGCCAGCCAAAGCGCTTTCCATCACGCAGCAACCGGAGAACACTCCGGTAGCCACGGCCCACGCAGGCGAGAAATACACTTTTGCCGCTCATGCCGGAAAGAGTTACCTTTTACACTATTCACGATAGGAGCCGGGGTTTCCTGCTCCAGGGCAAAGGCTTCATCACTTCCGTCGATGGCATGCTCTACATCCGCAGCGGCGGATCGGGGATGATGGTCTTGATCGAAGCCACGCCCAAGGGCTGGATCGAGAAAGGCCGCTTCGAACAGCCTGGCCGCACCAGGATAAAAGCCGATTCGTGTCCCGTGATCTCAGGCGGCAAAGTCTGCATCCTCGACCAGGACATTCTGTTGGCCTGCGATGTGAAGCAAAAGCAGACCAGTCTGGAACTACTCGCGGGATTGAGCAACGCGATGGAGTTTTTGCTGCCACGGGCCGCCGCATGGCCCGGATCATGGCGAGGTTGCGCGGACTTGCGCCATCGGGCCCGGCAACTGTTGGGGCATTTCTGTTGACAAGCCGGCGGTGATTTCCACCGACGCCGACTTAATCTCGATCGTGGCCGGCGTCAGACCGTCCCGTTTGGCCGTAAGGGTGATGGTGCCGGGAGTGGCCATCGAGCGGATGGCCACGCGGTTGATCCCGCACTCGGTGTCAAGAAAACGGTTGTTGGTTGAATTGGGCTTCCCGGCATTGAACCCGCCGCGCCAGATGGCCGGCCCCGCGATGTCAAAATCAACCCGTGCCTCATCTGTCGGGCAACGGCGGCCTTGCGCGTCCACCGCCTCGACGTCAATCAGGGCCGCGTCGCTGCCGTCCGCCCGCAACCCCTGCGGCCCTGTATGGAGAGTGAGCTTGATGGCTTTTGGCTCGCCCGCAGTCTGGATCTCCTGCTGGGCCACAACCTCCCCGCCCTGGGTCGCGACAGCCTTGATGGCGCCGGGCGCGAACGCAATGTTGGGAAACGCATAGACATAGCCCGTGTCCATGCCTTGAACCAACTCGGATCCAGGCGCGCGGTCTCTCCCATTGTAGGTGTCCACGAATTTGGCCGGCTTGTTCGTCACGCACAGCGATTTCCCGTTGAGGAACAACTCAACCTGGTCGCAATGCGTGGCCGCAACATAAACGGCCTTCTTGGTGCCGACGGGATAATTCCAATGCCCGATGATGTGCAGGTCGGGCTGTTCGTTTTGCATCACGCGCGAAACGTAGAAGATTTCCTTGGGCAGCCGCACACCGTCCACCTTGCCGCTCACCCGCAACACCTGGCTTCCCTGCTGGCGGCCGTCGGCGTCAGAGTCCGTCCAATAGATGGAGGCGTATGCGGACCATTTGGAATGCGCGGGATCGGTGTTGTCAATCCGGTTGCGCACGTAGCTGGTGTAGCGTGTGGCGGCGGCGAGGCTGAACGTCTCGGAAGTCCAATGGTAAGTGTCGCCGCCGGGGCCGGGGCGGCCATTGGCGCCGCGGACAAGGTGCGGCTTGAATCCGAAATGCGGCGGCGAGTAATCGTCCCAGATGCCGCGCGCGGCTTCGTCGCGAAAATCCTCCGTCTCGATCAGCGGCGCCTTGTCGCGGCGCGCGATGCTGTAGCCGCGGAAAATGTCATCGCCGGCGATCCTATCAGTCTGCGGCGCCTGGCCGATCATCACGCCGTAATACTCCGACATCGGGGTCAGCGCCTTGTTCGCGTCCGCGCGATCATTGTCGCGCGTGCCCATGACGCGACCGCCATGCGGGTCCCATTGCTTGCGCAGGGCAACCATCTGCACCATCTGCTCCGGCGCTACGATGGTGTTGCCCGCTTCCCAGAAAAAAATGCTGGGGTTGTTGCGATAAAAAATCATGGAATCGCGCATGACCTCGATGCGCTGGTCCCACTGCCGGCCGGCGACCATCCTCTCTTTGTCGCCCGCCGGGCAAACCTCGACGATGCCAAAGCGGTCGCACGCCGAGACATCGGCCCGCTGGGGCGAAACGTGCATCCAGCGCACATAATTGGCATGGCTCTCCCGCGCCAGGGCGAGCGTGAAGTCGTGCATCCAGTCGGGATATGCCCCGCCCAGGCCCGCCCAATCATTTGCCGCGCGCTGCGCGTAGCCGGTAAGCCAGACAAAACGGCCATTGAGCCAGACGCCCCCCGTGCCAACGCCCCCCTTGAACGCCGTCTGGCGAAAGCCGGTCTGCGTTTCGCAGACGTCCACCACCTCCTCGTTGACAGTGAGAATGGAATAAACACGGTAAAGACACGGGTCGTTCACGTCCCAAAACCGCGCGCCGGCCAGCAGTCCGGAGGCCGAAAAGATTTCCGACTGGCCAGCCATTAGGTCGGAAGCGTTTCCGTCCAACCGCGCGCGCACGAAGCCATCGGCGTCCACCACGACCGCTGAAAGTGTGATGGAGGCGTGGTCGCCGGTCTCGTTGACCACCTGCGCCTCGACCTTCACTTCCGCGGTCTTCTTCGTCAGGTCAATGGCCTCCGGATAAACATAGACGCCGGTGGTCCGAAGATTCTCATAGAGCGGCAGGGTCTGGTAAATCTTGCCCGTCACGATCAGCTTGGCATCCCGATTCAGCCCGCAGAAGTTCGGATTGAAATCCTTCGCGTTCCATTCGAACACCGTGTCCGTCTCCTCTTCGCGGTAGTTGGGACTGTTGTCCACCTTCACCGCCAAAAGGTTGTCCTGGCCGCCGTACTTGGCGAACTCGGTGATGTCAAGGCCGAGCGCCGTGATGCCGTTCTCATATTTGCCGATCCGTTGGCCGTTGAGGAAGAAATGCGCGGCCTGCCGCAAGCCGTCGAATTCGAGGAAGACCTTCCGTCCGCCGGCGCTGGCGGGCAGATTGAAGTGTTTGCGATACCAGCCGACCCCGAACATCTTTTCGCTCTGGTCGCCGCCGCCGTGGCTGATGAACGCGCGATAGGTGTCAGTCTCGTTCCATGTGTGTGGGAGGCTGACACCGGCCCAGGTCGAATCGTCGAACGCCGCTTGATCGGCTCCGACTGCGTCGCCAAAGGCGAATCTCCATCCCGGGTTGAAATTATAGGCGGCTCGCGGCGAGCCGGGTTGTGTGAACCGCGGGGCGGCCGCCCAAACCCAATGGCCGGAGAGGAAAACACCGCAAACAGCCAGCGGCAGGACGACCTTTAATTTCATTGGGACCGATTAAATGGATGGGAGACCTCTCGTGCAAGAAGGAAAAACTCGGACCAGATCCAACCACAGGAAGCCAAGCTGGCAAGCGGGTCACCCATAGGCCGGGTCGCAATCTGGGTGTTTACGCTTGACTGTGCCGCGAGATTTCATGTCAGGTTTTGAAGGCCCATGCGGGTTAACAGTTAACATGAACCGATTGACCCTGGCGGAGCCGGTCTGGCCGGTTGGATGAACCGCAACCAGCAGCACGCCATCGAATGCCTCCAAGAGGGCTTTTATATGAGAATCAACCTACTATCTGCGTCGAGAATCTTCCTGGCCGTCCTTTTCATCGGCTTGCTGCCGGCATCTGCATTTGGACAATCCACCAGCTTCCGTTCCCAGCCGTACACCTGGAAAAGTGTTGCCATCAAGGGCGGGGGCTTCATTTGTGGGGTTGTCTTCAACACCACCCAACCGGGCCTCGCCTACTGCCGCACCGATGTCGGCAGTTCCTACAAGTGGGACAGCCAGGCGAAACTGTGGATTGCTCTGACGGACTGGTGCGGAGACGACAATCTCCAGGGCTCGGAGAGCATCGCCACCGATCCGATTGACCCGCAGCGTGTCTATATCGCCGCGGGGATGCATCAGAACGAGCCGGCGGCCATCCTGCGTTCGATGGACCAAGGCAAGACTTTTAAGGTGGTGGATGTGCCCTTCAGGATGGGGGGGAATGAAAATGGGCGGGGCGTCGGAGAGCGTCTGGCCATCGATCCGAACGACAACGACATTCTCTATTTCGGCTCGCGCTCGGCCGGGCTTTGGATGAGCCAAGATGCGGCCCTGACATGGAAAAGGGTGGACAGCTTCCCGGCGGCCACGGCGCCCGCGGCCCCGGGCGACGCGGCGGCAGGCGCGCGGCGCGGCGGCGGCGGCGCTGGTGGCGGCAGAGGAAGGGGGGCGGGATTGAGCTTTGTGGTGTTCGACCCCAGCACAGGGACACGCGGCAAACCGACTCAAGTGATTTATGTCGGCTCGACCGAGCCAGGAACCAGCCACCTGTTCCGTAGCACCGACGCGGGCCAAACCTGGCAGGCGGTTCCCGGCCAGCCCGCGAGTTTTCTCACCATCCATGCGGCCTTTGATACCCAGGGCATACTTTACCTGGTTTATGGCAATGGCGTCGGTCCTGGCGGCGTGACCGATGGCGCGGTTTGGAAACTCAATCCCAAGGACGGCGCATGGACCGACATTACTCCGGTCAAGGACGCAAACCGGTTTCCGGGCGGGTACGGTGGCTTGGGGGTTGATCGCCAGCATCCGGGCACGCTGGTAGTGGCTTCATTGGACCGCAAGGACCCAAAACCTGGCGGGGAGGACGATGACCGCATTTATCGAACGACAAACGGGGGCCAGACTTGGACTGACCTCAGCCCCAAATCCCACCGCGATTCATCCGCTTCGCCTTATGTGCCTTGGGCGGGAGTGTACGATGACAAAGTTGCCAAACCCGAAGCATCGGTCGGCTGGTGGATGGATGGGCTGGCAGTTGATCCTTTTGATTCCAAGCACGTTTGTTATGCCACCGGCACCACCATCTGGAACACGATGGACATAAACAACGCCGATTCCGGCGGCGACACTCATTGGACGATTTGGACGGATGGCATCGAGGAAACCTGCGTTGCTAACGTCATCAGCCCGACCGCCGGGCCACACCTGATCAGCGCCGTTGCCGACGTTGGGGGTTTCACCCACGACGACCTGGACGTAAGTCCTGCCCAAGGGCCGAATTTGCACCCGCTGTTCGCCAACGCGACGTGGTTGGATTTCGCCGAGAAGAATCCCAACGTCGTCGTCCGCACTGGAGTCCGGCCGTATCACGGTCCCAAGGAGGGCACGATGGGGTATTCGTTAGACGGTGGACACAACTGGAAGCCATTCTCGTTGGGCGCGGCGCCTGCCGCAGGCGGGCGGGGCGGAGGTGGTGGCGGCGGGCGGGTGATTCTGTCGGCGGATGGGTCGGTTTTCATGAGCACGGGTGGAACCGTACGAATCTCCACTGACCGGGGCGCGATGTGGAAGGATGTGACTGGCCTGCCTGCCGGCCTCAGCCTGGTCGCCGACCGCGCCAACCCCGCAAAGTTCTACGCGCTGGATGCCGTGGCGCATCGAATGCATCTGAGCACCGACGGCGGGGCAACGTTCACGAACAGCTACGAAGTCACCGGCCTGCCCGCGGTCCGAAGTGGTGGCGACCGCGGTGGGCGTGGCGGAGGCCGAGGCGCGCGAGTGGTCGCGGTTGGGGGCCGAGAGGGAGACCTTTGGGTTGTTGGAGAAGCGCTTTGCCATTCGAGCGACGGCGGTCGAACCTTCAGGGAAATCCCCAACCATCCGCCAATTAGCGCGAGGAGCTCTATCATTCCGATGAGCTTTGGCAAGGCCGCGCCGGGCAAAGACTATCCCGCCATTTTTGTCGCCAATCAAGCCGGGAGTGACAGTGCGGCGGCGGGAGTTTACCGTTCCGATGACGAGGGAGCCACCTGGGTCCGCATCAACGATGCGCAGCACCGATGGGGCAACCGGTGCGACTGCCTGGCGGGCGACCCGCGCATTTATGGACGCGTGTATGTCGGCACGTTTGGGCGTGGAGCTTTCTACGGCGATATCACCAACTGAGTCGTGAAACCAGAGCAACGATTCTGCATCCAGGAGAAAACCAATGAAAACAACGATTCTGTGTCCTTTAGCCCTGTTCTGCCTGGCGCTCCCCGCAGACGCCGACGTGACCGTGACCAGCCCGGATGGCCGAGTACGGTTTGTGTTGTCGCCGGGCGCCCAGGGTCACCTCCAATACACGGTGACCTTTAACTCGAGGAACATCATCGATCCCTCCCGGCTGGGCATCATCGTGGACAAGGTGGATCTGGCTGATGGGGCGCAGATCGGCAGCGCCGAGACCTACAAAGTCAACGAAACCTACCCCTGGTTCGGCGCGCACACCCCGGCGGTGGACAACTGCAATGGCGCCAAGGTCGCCCTGGCACGTCCCCAGACCTCAACGTCCTATACGCTGGAAATCCGGGCCTACAACGACGGCGTGGCGTTCCGCCACCTCGTGCCGGGCACGGATGCCCGGACGCCCGACGAAGTCACCGAATTCCATGTTCCAGCCAGGAGCGTCATCGCGCCGCAGAACTTCGTATCCGGCTACGAAGGGCTCTATCCATGGCGGACCACGGCCAACCTGATCGAGAGCATGGTGGACGGCGAGTGGACGCAGCCCCCGTTCACTTTCGTGCTGCCGAACAAGAGCGCGTACGCTTCCATCACCGAGGGCGCGCTTGTTAATTACAGCGGGATGATGCTCCAGGCGGATGCCGCCCAGGTGATGCATGCCAGGTTGGCGCACTCGGCGCCGGTGATCTTCTCCTATAGCTCGCGGCACCCCCAGGACATTCCGCGTGTTACCCGTCCGGCGGTGGTCAATGGCCCCATCACCACACCCTGGCGGATCGTGATGATCGGCGCGGACCTGAACGCGCTGGTGAACTGCGACATCGTGCATAACGTGAATCCGCCTCCCGATCCCAAGCTGTTCCCGAAGGGCATCAACGAGGAATGGATCAAGCCCGGCCGTGCTATCTTTATGTACCTCGACGGCGGCAACAGAACCGTGGAGGGGCAAAAGGAGTTTGCCAGGCTGGCGCAGCAACTCGGCTTTGAGTACAACATTCTGGAGGGCTTCTGGAAGAACTGGCCGGAAAGGCAGTTGAAAGAGGTCGTGGACTACTCGCGCGAACGCGGGGTGAAGATCCTGCTCTGGACCTACAGCGCTGATTTCGAAGACCCGAAGTATCTTGAGGACACGGCCAACATGTGCAACCGGACCGGCGTGGCGGGGTTGAAGATCGACTTCTGGGACGACGAGCACAAGTGGATCATTGATCGCTACGAGAAGGTGATGAAAACTCTCGCGCAACACAAGCTGCTGGTTGACTTTCATGGAGCCAACAAGCCGACGGGTCTGGAGCGAACCTATCCGAACATCGTGGGATACGAAGCCATCCGCGGGTTGGAGTTCCCGGGGCCTTACGCGCAGCTTGATGCCACCTTGCCGTTTACGCGCATGCTGGTGGGGATGGCCGACTACACTCCCACGCACTTTGGCTCGCGAATGGCCGACACCACCTGGGCGCACCAGGTCGCGACTGCCGTCATCCTCCAGGCTCCGGAGATGGCCTATGCGGCGCACCCCGCCAACATGCTGGCGAATCCATCCGTGGACGTGCTGAAGACCCTGCCGACCACCTGGGATGAAACGGTCGTTCTGCCGTTTTCCGAAATCCGGGAAGTCGCGGGCTACGCCCGTCGGACCGGCGACACGTGGTTCGTGGCGATCTTGAACGGGCCCTATGCGCGGAACGTTCGGATCGATCTCTCTTTCCTCCGCAAGGGGTCACAACAGCCAGGCGGGAACGCCGTCGCCTACAACTCCACGCTCCTGCGCGATACCATGCCGGCGGCGGCCCTCAAGATCGAGCACATCACGCTGACGGCGAGCGACACGCTCTCCGTGGATCTGAGTTCCGGCGGCGGGTTTGTGGCCATGTTCAAAAGGTAGCCAAACGCAGAGCCCGTCCGAGCGGAACGGTTGCAAACCACAACTTTGCCCTGTTGAAGGGTTGGAGTCTAACTTAAAATGAGACGTTGTATGTCAAAAATCGCAATTATCAATTCACACAGCCATCGAGGGTGCGGTTATTCACGGATTCCGGTGATTGGGTTTGCCTGTTTGGCCTTTGTTTCCGTGTTTAATCTGGCCTTGCCCGCATTCGGGCAGTACTCGGCTCGTCAGGAGGGGGACGTTGTTTGCCTTGAGGATGCCAAGAGCCAAACGGTGGTTTCCATGATGCCCTCACATGGCAACAACGCCTTCGATATGAAGGTAAAGGGGAAGAATGTGCTCCAATTCCCCTTCGCCTCGGCCGCTGAATTCAAGAGCCGGGGAAGCTTTAGCGGCATTCCCTTCCTGGCCCCGTGGGCCAACCGGCTCGACGAAATGGCGTTCTACGCGAATGGGAAGAAGTATTTGCTCAACGCGGGATTGGGTAATGTCCGGGGTCCGATCCCCATGCATGGGTTCCTCGCGACGGCCCGGTGGGATGTGGTCGAGGTCAAAGCCGGCCCGGAGGCCGCATGGGTGACCAGCCGTCTCGAGGTTTACCGGCAGCCCGACTGGATGGCGCAATTTCCCTTCGCCCACACCATCGAAATGACCTACCGATTGAAAGACGGCACACTCGAGGTCGCGGTAAAGCTCAACAACCTGAGCGCCGCGCCCATGCCGGTGGCCATCGGATTCCATCCCTACTTTCAGGTCAACGACGCTCCGCGCGACGATTGGACGTTTTCGGTCGCCGCGAAAACGCATTGGATCGCCACGCGAAACATCCCGACGGGAGAGACCGAACCGATCGAGAAGGTGATTCCCAATCCCAAGGGAGGGTCGCTAAAGGGCATGAAGCTCGACGACGTGTTCGGTGACTTGATCCGGGACGCGTCCGGCAAGGCGACTATGTGGGTCCAAGGCAAATCCGAGAGGGTGGAAGTGGTGTTCGGCCCGAAATACCGCGCGGCCGTGGTGTGGTTTCCGGCGGGACCCAGGCAAGACTTCATCTGCTTTGAGCCGATGGCCGGAATCACCGATTCGATGAACCTGGCGCAGAAGGGCCTCTATAAGGAGCTGCAATACATCCCGCCGGGCCAGAGCTGGCAGGAGAGCTTCTGGATCAAGCCCAGCGGTTTCTGAGACGCGCGGCTCCGTGATCCGACGCCGGAACCGGAATTGCGCAAAAAAGTGGGGACGAGAGACCACCCGAGTATTGGGCTGACAGCCGCGAGCAGCACGACCCAATGGTCGAGTTAACCGGTCCGGTAGTCACCTCGCTTGAGGAGGAATTCCAGCGGCAATGGGCGCATGAAGGCCGCTTGGGCGACCTTTGCTTACCCGGTTGCCCTGCTCTGCAGACATTTCCTTTGCCATGCCCCGGAAGGCGGCGCCCCTGGGATGTGCAGGACCCCCTTACGTTCCAAACAAGATGGGCGAAACGCGTTGCGTGGCAGATTCATCCGAGGCAACATGCGGCGGATGGCAAGATGAATGATGTTTGGACCAATTGACGCGCCATGGAGATTGCGGGCCAGTCTCAAAAAGGGAACAAGGCGATTGACAGTCTGGGCGAGGTGGGCACCTGGTTACTCAACTGCGAGTGGTCTCGACTGCCCGGCGACTTGGTTCTTCGTCAGAAGGGCCAAGTTCGGGAAGCCACAAGAGAGCGCACGGTAGTGCTCGGTCTCCCAAGTGCCCGGCAAGCGAGAACGTCAGGGTTCCCCAAGGACTCCGTCTCGACCTGCGTGGGGCCTGGGAGTCGCCTTCGCGTGTGCGCGGGGACTTTGAGCCTCGTGCAGGGTGAGACTGTGCTGCACGAGTTCCCGATGGCACGCCCTGCCAATGACCTCCCGGCGGAGAGCGGGACGCCATCCGCTCGATTCTGCCCTTCCCCATCCGCGCGGAGGTCCGGGCTGGCGCGTCTGGATGAGGACAACTTATCGCCACCCAGCCGGTCGAACTGCTCCGTGGCCCGTGCTGCGGCGTCCGGCCCTGCAGTCCCCGTCAGCCTCACGGGATGCGCGTGCCAGCCTGTGACGCGGGAGGATCACCTGAGACTTTGGGCTGAGAGTCCCGCCGCCATCCGCTGTTTTTCATCCTCCGCAAGCCCTTATCGGACAATTGGTTGTAGGGTTCCAACCAGCGCCCTTTTGAGTTCAGCACCCCCTTCAGTTTCGTTTGGCGCGGTTTTCGGCACATCTGAATGAGGAAGTGGGAGGCCAATCCCGGTTCTCGATGCTATTATCGGAGAGGTGGAGAAGAACAGGGCCGCTCATTGAAATGACGGTTCCGCACGAACATCAGAACGGTCTGGATAAACACCCTCTGGCGTGTAAGTGCGGAGGCCCGGGACATTCCGCCATCGCACCGAACAAAAAGGCAGCCCGTCAGGAGAATCGAGACCCGATTGGATTCCGCTTTCGCGGGAGGTCTGTGAGGGTTAGTCGTCTTGCATGAAACGAGACAAACACCGAAAAAGAGGGACGCGAATCTCAGGGCGCCTCCGCGTTGCGCCCTTTAAAGGGCTCGCTGTGCGGCAGGACCGACTCACGGTCAATTGGGATAAAGTGCGCTTCCCCTCTCCGCCCGTCACTCCGGCACAAACTGCCGGCGGTCCCAAAGGGGCGCCTCCTGCGCGTGGGACCCGAACCGCCCTGAAACCGAAGCTCCCAACGCCGCCCTCCCCGGTATGAAGAAAACCCGGCCGAGACTTCAGAGCTCGCTGCGGCGCCCTCTGCCGAGCGCGACGATCGAAGCCCTGCTGCGTGTGGCCCAAGGGGAATGGCACGGAATCATTCTGATGGGGTGGCGGACTGGCCAGCGGCTCAACGACATTGTCCGGCTACGCTGGAGTTCCATCGACCTGCGCCGGAACCTCATCCGCTTCCATGTCGCGAAGTTGAGCTGCAGAGCAGAGGTGCCGCTGGCGCCTTCGCTCCGAGATTACCTAACAAAGTTGCCTAGACCGCTGGATCCCGACGATCCCTTGTTTCCAGGGGCGGCCAAGCAATCGCTCCCATCGCTGAAGCGCGAGTTCCTGGGGTTGACAGCCGGCGCCGGCGTGGGCATCGAGAGCTTCGATGCCTTGCGGCTCAGCTTCTTGCTGGACCCCGTGGCGCACCTGGATCTGGCACTGGTCGCGCCATTGCTCAGCCAGGAAAGCGATACCATCTCCCACCGTTACGACGCGCCCGATTTGCGGAAGCTCAAGAGGACATTTCGCCGCCTGCGAAAACCGAAGCGACGCTGATACCTTGAGGGTGCGAGAGCGACAGCAGGCGACCCCGGGCGATGAACTCGCCCATCGGCATCTTGACGATCATGCACTCCCGGCGCCGCATCGAGATCGCCAGTTCTCGCTCGTGGAAGACGGCCTCTGGGAAAGTGAAGTGCGGCCAACCAGGGGAGATGCGTTGGAGGAGCTCGATGGACATTGCTCCCTTGGGGGGTGGCTAACTCCATTGTGAGGCTCAGCCCCCGGATGTTCGCCTCCCGGAACTTTGGGTCCAGTGGCGGCGCGGCTAGGGAAATCAAATAGGGGCCCAAGCTGATCGTTGTGTTGTCGGCGTTCATCTTCAGTTTTTTTGGGCTGGTAACCTCCCCGTCGGCCATTAGCTGCCTGCTCATCCGGCGGCAGGAACTGATTCAGGAATTCCACCTGCCCCGCGGGCAAGTGATCGGCCCACGCGCGGCTGGTGTCTGGCCACGCCACAAAGCCGTTGCCAGCGAAACGTTCCACACCATGCCGCAGCACCTCGTAGGTCCATCGCGACCATGCGGCGTCATCGTAGTCGGCCACCACTCTCGCCTCGGACGGATGGGTCCGTGCCATCGCCTGGGCCACCCTCGCGACACAGTCACCCTTGGGATTGAGAACCTCACAGAAGATCTCGGCGGGGTGCAGCGGTTTGACCTTGGCCACTACTTCATCCAGCACGGTCAGTTTATGAAAAGGAAGGAAGGGTGCCACCGCGACGTAAACGGGAATACCCAATTGTGCTGCTTCGCGCAGCATCTCCAACCGGGCGGTCGGCGCGGGCGCTTTCGGTTCCAGCACCCTCGCCAGGTCGTCGTCCAGATGGGGTAAGGATGTGCCCAGCCGCACTTGATCTTTGTGCTTCACCAGCAGATCAAAATCGCGTCGCACGAGCGTCGCCCTCGTCTGGATGCGGATGCGATGGCCCGCTTGCAGCACCAGTTCCAAGGTTTGGCGTGTCACCTGGAGTTTCTCTTCCAGCGGCTGATATGCATCGCACAAGAACGACACCAGGATTCGACCCTGACCCCAGGGGGTCTTCACGGCTCGCGCTGGTATGAAGGTGCGGAGTTGTTTGCGGAGCGCCTCCACCAAACCGTCCCGTGCCGCGTAGTAGTGGCCCCAGTCCGCCTGCGTCTTGCCGTCCCAGAAGCGCTGAGCCCGCACCCCTGGCTGGGCCGGTGCGTAGCAAAACGTGCAGCCGTGCTCGCAGCCGTTGTAAACGTTGATACCCCAGTCGCCCAGGTGCTTCTTCCACAAATTCGAGCGGCCAATCGGTTTCATGCTTTTTGTTTCTGTTCGGTTGAGCGGTTGTTGAAAGGTGCATTGATCGTCATGATCAAGTTTTATCTCTTTTATCGGTTTCCGATGCGACTTGTTTAGTTACATGTCAGCGAGCGCTGAATGAGAGCCAGCGCCAAGTCGCGCTCGACGGCGCCCAACATCCGTGCGTGGTCACGGGAAATCAGGCCGAGGTTCAAGCTGAGCACTACCCCCAGCCATGGCATGGCGGGCGGGGTGAGCGGGCAGGAGGAACGCCAGGCGGGAATCTGGGGTGCGCGCTGATTGTAGAAGTCGGCCAGCCAGCGCCAGAGGCTCTCGCCATCACCGGGCCCCCAGGCCAGGCCACCTGTGACGAGTTCCGACACGCGGTGCGAGAGGATGAACTGGCAGCAGTTCGTGGCTTGCGAAAGGGCAAAGCCAAAGCCGGGCATTCCGGGAACCTCGCCGAATCGCTGTTCGATCAGCGCCAGGAAGTCGCAGACGCTGACGGAATGAATCCCGTTCAATTCATGTTCGGCAACATGGCCGGTATTCAGGGTGACGTGATGGAGTCGTGACGCCCTCGGCGAATTCGGGGCAAGAGGATGTACGATCGCGTTATTCATGGGTAGTGTTGTGAGTCTGTCGATTTCAAAGGGTGGGGTTTGACTGCCGTTCATTGACGCGCTGGCCTGAGTGATGCGGATCATCTCAGGCGCCGGACCTTTGCGCGAAAGCAGGGTTGCTTGATGTCCTTCCAAACGATGCAGACGAGGTCGAGGTTGAGGTTGTGTTGGATGCGGATCATAAGGGTTCTACGTTGGAATTTCGTTTGGCGGCGATTACTGCCTGCATGAAACCCTTCACTTCGGAGAGGGCCAATTGGTAGCCGGCCTGGCCCAGGATGCCGTGCTGCTTCGCCAGGCCCAGGGTGATGCGCAGGAGATCCAGAGGCGTATTGCATCCCGCCCATCGGGTCAGGACGACGCCGACCCCGGCCAGCCAGGAATCGTCGCGCTCCAGAACGAGCAGGGCGGGCAGGAGGCGCATCCGCGAGGCGTCGACGCCGCCGAGCGTCACGCGGGCGGAGTACACGGGCGTCAGATACAGGATGCGGTGCGCGTGCTCCGGATCCCAGCATGTCAGCTCGTCTCGCCAGAAGACGGCGACGTAGACTCCTTTGGCGATGTGCTCGAAGCGGGTCATGCTAAGGTCTGGGCTGGAACTCCGGGCCGTGCCTGTTGGTCCTGCGGTCCGTTGCGAGTCATGGAGTTCTGATCCATGACTTGCGTTTGGCGGCGTTTTCCCCCGCCCTCTGCCAGCCGGGTGCTGCTCAGCAAACCTCCTGCTTAAGCTGGGCCTCGAAAGGCCCACGGCGGCGAGCTCTTATGCTGTTGCTGACATGCGTTCGATTTTCCAGTCGTGGCTCATGGTTCTTCGCATCTCTGCCCCATTCCAACAATCGCCATGCCGATGCCGTCAGGGAGGCCAATATCCGAGAGGAGGCTTAGGCCGGCTTAGGCCCCTTCTTCGCAGACGCAGCCAACGTCTGAGACATCCACGAACTGCTCCAGCCCCAAACCCTCGCGCAAGGTGTCGACTTGCTGACTGAACAGCCCATCGCCCTCCGTATCACTGGGCTCACCGGCCATCTCGTCGATGTAGTATTTTATGCCTTCGGCGTCGCGCTGCTCAATGAGCTTGAGGATTTCGGTGAGGCTGGTGCGGATGATGCCGACCGAGTCGGCGGCCCACCGCGCGACGACGGCGTTGGACTTGGGGGCGTTGGTCAGCACCAGTTCCGCCTGCGCCAGTGTCCGCTGGACGAGCGCCGCCGCCTCGGCCTGTCTTTCCTCCGCGATGAGCTCCCTGAGGCGGCGGAAGTTTCCCCGGAGGTTGAACTGCTCGATGTAGCTGCGGAACTCATGAGTGGTCAGGTCGAGGTAGGTGCTGCGGCGGCGCATGGTGGCGGGCGCCTGCTTGGAGCGGTCAAAACGTCCGTTTTCGAGGGAGAGGCTGCGGCCGGAGTGCTTGAGGACGATCTGCTGGGCCAGAGCGTCGGCCATCATGTTCTGCTCCCGGGGCACCTGGATGAGCTCGAAGGGATATTCCATCTGGAACTGCATGAGGGCGCCGCAGTACCACCGCATCTGGTTCCTCGCCTTCCAGGAGCCATGCACCTGGTGGACAACCAACTGTGAGTCGCTCTGGGCGATAACCGGCACTTCCGGGTTGGGGTAGAGAGCCCGGACTATTCGCAGGCCGTTAAGCAGGGCCAGGTATTCGGCCTCGTTGCAGGTGCCGTGACCCAGGAACATGGACTCTGCGGCGAAGCAGGTGTCCCCCTGGCGGATGTAGATGCCGGCACCCATGACGCCGGGGTTTTCGCTGAGCCCGTCGGCTTCCAGGTGCAAGGGCTCGCTCGGGGTCAGCGGAGGATTGGCGTAGGAGCGGATGCGCTCGATCACTTTGTCCAGTTCGGCCTCTTGGGATGTGCTTAGGTTTGTGTTCATCATGTTTTTGCTGGTTTCATCGACGAAGTCGCTTTTTGCCTTTCACCGCGCTTCCGAGTTCTCCGCTATGGGAGCCTGACGAGGATTTCGCTGCCCGGTCTCGCGTCCGCACTCGCTGAGGGATATCTCCGATTGGAGACGCTTTTGCCATCGGCCCCTTTCCCCAGGGGATCACCAACGCCGTCGTCGAGGCGCGCGGGAGGAACCGAACATCTACCAAAATCTCCGAGGTCCCGACTGCCGTTTTCCAGCCCGGGTGCAATCAGAGCCGGCTACCACTCGGATGGCCTGGGCAGGTCGCCGACCTCGCCCCTCTGGTCGAACCCGAGCCAGTCCGGATGGATGTTGGGCCAGAATGAGGCGCGCTTGGTCGGCCGGTGGAAGAGGTGGACGTCCTGGCGCCACTGGACCCGCATTTGGTGCATGGCCAGCCCGTCGCCCATGAGGGCTCCCTCGATGTCGCCCCGCTTGCGGAACTCGACGGTGTTGCAGAGGTTGAAGACGCCCATGGCCCAGTCGAGTTGCTGGAGGTAGTAGCTGCGCATGAGTAGAGGGATCATCAGGGTCATCTCGCCCTCGGACCGCTGGTTGACCAAACGGAGGTTGCCGCCCAGCCACGGGTGGGTCAGGTAGCTGGCCAGCGGGTAGGACACGAAGTTGGGCTCCTTGCCGAGATCATCCACCAACCGCATGAAGTTGGAGAAGTAGGGCTCCTGCCGCTGGTAGAAGTTGTGCCCGCGGATGGCGGCGTGCCGGGTCCGCAGGGAGTAGGAGGTGAGGTCGCCGGGCCGGTCCATCTCTAGCTCCCAGGAGGTCAGGATCAGGGCGAAGACCGATGCCTGCATCTCGACCGGCAGGAAGTAGGGCAGGCCGTCGTGAGTGATCACGCCTCGGTCCAGGCAGTAGGTGTAGGCGTAAGCGTCCCGGTCCATCTTGAGCGCCGCCTTGAGCCTGGGGTCTAGGGTGGCGTAAACATAGGATTCGGAGTGTCGTGCCCGCACGGGCTGGCCGTCGGGCAGGTTCATGCTCCCCTGGATGGCGTTCGTGAGGGTTTCGTCCTCAAGGTGGTTGGCGACCCGCGAGAGCGGGATGCCGTAGTGGCAGTCGGGGCCGTCGAGTCGGATGGCCGTGCCCCAGCGGTTGGACGCACCGTCTATGACCGGGATGCCGGACCCCAGGCTCGGGAGGATGTCGGCGAACATGGCCGCCGGCGTGGACTCCAGCCCTCCGAGCCGCGCGTCGGGGTAAAGGTAGGACGCCGGGAAGAGCTGGCAGGGCCCGGAGGCGCGGGCGAGCGCCGCGTAGACCATGAACACCCTGCGCAGGTCGATGTGCGGAGCCAGGGAGAGGCTGAGCTGGGGCGTCACGTAAACCAGGGATGTGAAGACGCCGCGCAGCGTCCTGGGCCGCAGGTCCTGCCAGAGATGGTGGTGGTAGCGGAGGTGGCGCGCGTTGATGCCCAGCCCCAGCGCCTGCGAGGGGCTTTGGAGCCACGGCGAGCGCACGAGCAGGGCGTGCTCGGCAGGGAGCTCCCGGAGCTGCGGTAGTTGCGGCACCGCGTGGATCTTCGGCACGTAATTCCACTCCTCCAACCCGTCCGGGATCTCGGTGCCGAAGCCGATGCCGGCAACCAGGCACTTGTGCAATGACCAGCCTGGCGGGAACGCGAAGTCGGTCAGCTTATATGCCTGTGCCGTCGGAATGGCGCAGTTGAGCACGTTCCTTCGTCCTCCGGCGCTCTTCTCGAAGTCTTCGAATGCCCACTGGGTCCCTGCCCACCCGGACTCTGCGAGTGTCGCCCAGCGTTCCTGCATCTGCGGATCTCTCAGTTCGTTTATCATTGTCGCTCCGCCGTTTTACTGCTTTATCTTCCGCCTTTCCTTTTTACGCGGAGCGCTTTTCCCCCCGTGGCGCCACGCATCGATTTCACCCCGGGGTCGCTGAGAGTTCCGTCGCCAGTTCAGCCTGAAATTCGCGAGCGAGTCGGCGCCCGTGGTGGACCTTTTTGGGATCGTGACCGCCGCTGCCGGCCCATCCCTGCCGCCCTTTCGGATTGATCGGATTCTCTTCCATAGCTCCGCCGCCGCTTGTCTGTGCGCTATGGTGTCCGCCGGTCCTTTCGCTAGTCCTCCGTGGCCACCTGCCAGCGGCGGCAGTTTTTAGCAAAGCTCGCTCCTCCTCCGTGAGGGTCCATCAGGGACGCGATGAGCTTGGCGCAAGCGGTGCTGTGTGAAAGGGTTTAGTTGACCAAGCATTAGGGCATTTGGCCGCCATTCGCTCCTACGGGAAGGCCGGCTATCCCGGCAAGGCAACGCCTGTGCCCCTCTGGGCTCAGGCAGGCCATGAGCCCATTGCACATCTGCTCGAACTCCTGGCGCAGGAGGTGGTTCACGCCGCAGGGCCCCGGCAGCCTCCACTGCCCGGCGATGCCGCCCCCGGTGGGGCGCAGCGCGAGGATTCCGACAAAGAATAGGTGCCCGCCGGGTCTGGAGAGCCACGAGATGTTCAGCATCACCCGGCCGTCGCATGCAACATCGCGGGTGAGGCGGAAGCCCTGCGCCTCCAGGTGCTCGGCCAGCAAACCGGTGGGAGGCTCGGGCTGCGGTTCTGGGGGCCGTGGCTTCGCCTTGCCCAGACTCCGGCAGAAGTCGAGGATCTCTTTCTCGGTCACGTGCCGTTCCGGCGGCATCAGCCGGTCCAGCTCGGCCAGCGCGGCGAAGATGTTGCGGTTCAGTGCCCCGCCGGCGTATTGCGCCTGGATATAGGCGGTCAGCGGGTAGAACGTGCCGACGCGGGTCTTGCGGGCCATGAACGCCTGGTATTCGAAGCTCCCTCGCGCGTCCTCCTCGTGGATCACCACGCATCCAAAGTCGAAGATTTGGGGGGCGTAGTCGCGGATATTGCGGTAGAGCCGGGCGGTGTGCTGCGGCCGGCCCCACTGCAGTTGGATGCCGAGGTCGTGGACCTTGCGGTCGGGGTGCGGTTGGGGCTTGGCTGGGGAGAAGAAGGGTCCGAGATCAGTGTGCATATTCAAATGGGGTCATCATCAACGTCAAAATGATCGAGTGTGGCTTCGACATATTGCAATTTGTTTGGCTGGAATCTGCCCGCTGGCAACGACGCGCACTCATGGTGGTGTGAGGCCGATGCCGTCGCCAGAGGTTTGCGATGCACTTCTGCGCCACTCGTCGCTCTCTATTTCGGGCATCTTTTCGGACTCGCGCGAGGATGCCGGATGCGGACACCGGGGGGCGTTCAAGGTCGCGGTTTCTTGCCTCTCTCCCGACCGTCAGGCGGCGGCGGGTCGATTTTGAGAATATCCAGTTCTGCAGGAATGTCGTTATTCTGCGGCTTCCGATTTCGAACATTGCCAAGCGGCAAGTCGGCTCGGGTCAAGAACTGGAGGAGAAAATCAGCCATGAACTTGGATTGGAGTTCGAACATGTCCTCGTCGAACTCTCCATCGGCGTTCCGGTGCCCGTCAATGTCGAGGTAGAGATATCACAGGGCTCCCGGACACGTGCGTTGCGCATTGCGCAGCAAACGGAGGAGTACGTGGGCCGTGTGATCGAAATCCTCATGGGCAAATACCCGGTGATAAATGGCCACCGCCTTGTCACGCTTTTTCATTTCTCGATCATTCAATTCGCTCATCATCGTCGCTTTTTCGTTTGGCGGCCTTCTGGTGGCTCCGCGGAATTTCGCGCGGACCGACCGGAATGCGCGGGGCGGGCTGGCAACCCTGAGGCGGCTCCGGGATCACACGCCACCCGTACAACCCTTTCAGATCCAGCATCCTGGCAAAGTCGTCGACCAACTCGTAGTGTTGGCCTAGCCCCAGGTGCGGGAACCGCGCCTTCCAGTGGCGGAACAGCTCCTGCGAGAGCCCGACCGTGGGCCTGGCGCGGTAGGGTGCGGGGAACTCCGTGATGCCATGGTGAAGGTGGTCTCCCCGAACCGCACCAGCCGCGTCCAGCATAGTCACCTGGATGATCAGTCGCCAGGTTGCCTCAACGCGGGGAGCAGCAAGAGAACCATCTCCGCAGCGCCAACCGCGAAACCCAATGCCCATCGCCAATTCCAGCTCCCTTCGTCCGGGCCGGCTGCGGTTGACTGCGGTCGCACGGGTGGGCTCGTGCAGCACACAGAGGAACAGCGGAATGCACCCGAGGACCCGACGCGCGACATGCATCACGGGATGGTCTCCGTCCCGTCAGGCGAGGTGCCGGAATCCGCCGGGCTCATCTTTTATTTGCATAGCGTCAATTCCTGATGACCGTCATGAGGATGACCTCGTGTCGTGCCTGGTCTGCGGCGTGGGCGTCGATCAAGTCTTCCTGAAATGCCAGGCCGATGACCTTGATGAAAAAGTCGGACGTGCTCTGGCCTGCCTCCGTCACCTTGAGGATGACCCCGACCCCCCGGTGCCAGTCCGGTTTCCCATCCGTCGTGGCGAGTACGACGGCGACGGGCGTGGCCAGGGGTTTGTCTGCGAATTCCAGGCGCGCGGTGCCGACATAGAGAGGGATGGAAACCAGACGCCGGACCTCCGCATGAAAGAGGGGCTGCGTGATGTCCTTCCAAATGATGCAGGCGATGTCCAGCTTGGGGTCGTGTTCGATTCGGACCATAAGGGCTCTGACTTTGGAATCTCGTTTGGCACCGTTCTTCTGCACGCCTCCCGGACGAGCCATCCGCGCAGACCCCGTTCCCCGGGCTGCGGAGGCATGCACCCCAAGCGATCAATGGACCGGGAGAGGACTTGTGTTGCGCTGCCAAAGGCGGCCTCGTTTGCGCTCGATTCGAGATGCGGCCAAGGCACCTCTACGATCTGGCTGCCCTCCGAAAGTGGCTGCAAAGTGACTGCACCCCCGACGGGCTTGGTGGCCAGATTTCCCCGTAACCAATTGGCATACAATGGGCTATGCCGCGAAATGCCTACCTCGGCTCGTCAGGCTCATAACCTGAAGGTCGCTGGTTCAAATCCAGCCCCCGCAACCAATCTTATCAATGAAACCCCTGAGAAATCAGGGGTTTTTTGCCGTTCTGGCACTTTGCCAAACCGTCTGGCAACGTCTGGCAACGTTGAGCAATGAGGCTGAATTTATCCAGATTCTTTCCAGAGAACTTTCGAATAATTTCAAACGATTTGAGTCGAACCTTATAGCTTCGGCTACGTAAAGCATAAAGCGCACGGTCGGGCAGTCAAGGATCTGCCGGGTTAATGATCGTGCAAAAGGTCCGGGGACCTTGGACTACCCGTTGGGAAAACGGGTAGCCGGGCACCGGGCGAGCCGGGATGGGGCAGGGAGGTAAGCAGTCCTCCCCGGCTCGCAGTGCAGTCGCAAGACTGGCACTGCGGGGGAACATGCTAACGCCCAACGAGAAGCAGACGCAGGGGGAGAACCGCGACCCTGCGATAACAAAAATAACGGTTTATGGCGTGACGCCGCTGATGGTGAACAAGCGGCAGATCGTCCTTGCATTAGGCGGGTCGACCAAGTTGGTTGATCGGCTCCTTCACGTCTCCTCAAAAGCCCCCGAGTCTGGCTGGCTGAAAATAGTCCAGCGCGGCTCACCGGGTGTCGAGGTCCTGGTGGACAGGGCCTCGGTGGAATCCTCTTACGCCCGAATTCTCCGGGGCGAGTTCCCTCCTCCCCTTCCCTCACAAGTACGGGCGTCTCAAAGTAATTCCGAGAACCTTACCTGCCAAAGCGCCAGGGCGGGGACAGAACCGTCAACCAGCGGCGCGGAATAAACGAAAGGAGAATGGGCATGGAGACCGAAAACAAGAATGCACCCCAAGCTAAGGCCCCGGCCTGGCACCCCGCTGTCATTGCGGACGCCAAGCAGGGGGTCGCGCGTAGCGGGCAACCCAAGTTGTTCGTGCGCGTCGTTATCAGCGAGGGGCCGGCCGCCGGCCGCATTGTGGACGCCCACATCCCGCTTGGCGGTTCAGAGCGTGGCCAGGCGCTCATGCGCGGGCTGAGGAAGGCGGTTGGGATTCGGGACGTGGACCCGTTGCCGGGAACCTCGCAACTGCTGGCCAAGCGAGTTAGGGTCCGGACGCGCCCCTGGGTCGGCATCGACGGCCAGACCCGCGAGGGCATCAGCGCCTTCTCGCCGCCCGAGCAGTGGGTCAGCGCGGACGATGACATCATAACGATCACAGGTGAGGAGGAGGACGCCCCATTCTGAGACGGACGTTGTTGACGCGCTGTTGACAGGGTTTGTCGGCGGCGCGTCAGCTACAAAACCCCTGTAGATACAGGCCGAAATGATGATCAAGCGCCAAAACTGTTGACAGTTGATAAGGAGAGGAAGGACGATGCCTAAGCCGCGAAAACACAACAAGAGGCTAGTCGCTGATGACGGCGCCCGCGCTACGCTTGCCAGGATGGTCACCAGCCAGGAAATCAGTAGCGTCGTGCGAGCGATTTTATTTGCCGAGTCTCGCGAGGTGTGGCGCGGCGTCGTGGCAACGCCGCCGGCATCGTTGCTTGAAGTGGTCCTGGCTGAGTTCCTTCGCGCTACCCCGGTCGCCGCCGAGCTTCCGTTCATGTCCACGATCTGCCTGGTGGCTCAGTATCTTTGCGAGAAAGGCGCGGCCCTCGTTATGGAAGACGGCAGGAAAGTCCAGCCGGATTTCTACACCGTGCTGCTGGCGCCATCCGGGGAAATGAAGTCGTTCTCGCAGTCGCGGGTCCTGGAAGGGTTCGAGTTGGGCGGGTGGAAGCCTAGCCGCATCCGGGACGCCGGGAGCACGGCAGGATTGATGGAGGAACTGCGCGCCAATGAGGGCAAAGCAACGTTCTGGTGGATCGAGGAGTTCGGGCAGTTCTGGAAACAGACCGTTTCGGAAGCTCACCAAGGGACGCCCCGTCTCCTGCTCATGGCCTACGATCACGCAACGCTGACGAAATGCCTCAGGGATTCGGTCCTCGAAGTCAAGGATCCGTGTCTTTCTCTGTTGGGCACAACTGTCTTTGCCAACCTCCACAACCAGTTGACA
>Ga0181533_1001663_pt1 | contig 27978 bp, 16 predicted proteins | sample PEATcosm2014_Bin_45_FD_119772 | JGI IMG/M metagenome (GOLD analysis project Ga0181533, IMG submission 119772) | Peatland microbial communities from MTU Mesocosm Facility, Houghton, MI, USA - PEATcosm2014_Bin11_60_metaG | ecosystem: Environmental > Terrestrial > Soil > Wetlands > Peat | place...
GGCAACATTGCACTCCACAAATTCCTGATTGGTGCCTTCTTCCAAGGTCGCGGATACGCGCGCGCCGCATTGACAGCGACAATCGCACGCGCAAGGATCGACAACCCTGAGGCGATAAACCTCTGGCTTTCCACAAACGAGGACAATATCGTCGCCGTCGCATTCTATGTCAAGTTTGGATTCAAGATGCAGCAGCAGGGCACGCCGAACGTCCTCCTCGGATGCTACATTCTGAATAAACAATCAAATGTCTGAGGAGACGCTGCAAGTGCTTATTTGCAGCACCGCGTCGACTTTTATAAAGAAAAAAAAGAGAAAATCCTTTCACTCGACAGAGCCAACGTCTGCATACGACTGCTGCGTGTAGAGAAGGTCGGAAGTCTCGAGATTGCCCCACAGATGGTCCGACGGCGTGTGGACGATGCCCTTGTCCCTGTCCCAGATTTGGTTGGTAGTCATGCGGACGACGTAGTTGCGGGAGCGTGCGGCGTTGCGCTGGATCATGTTGGGCTTTCCTTTGCCGACCGCGAGCATGCCCTCGCCGTTGTCCCAGTCGAAGATGGTGTTGAGGAGCGGCGCGCCGTCGTAGGCAAGGTCGGTGCGGTCCTGCACAAAGTCGCGCGCCGTCAGCGACATGAGCCCCACAAAGTTCTCCTTGCGATACGAGTTGCGGACGTCAAAGCACGTGTACTTGACCTTCTCCACGGCCGAGTTGAGCGACGCGACGCACGCGATGACGCACCGGTTGCCGAGCGCGCGGGCATTGCACGTCTGCACGGCCTCGACGACATCCTCCAGTTCGGTGATGGGCCGCGGGTCGTTCTGGTTGATGAAGAGATGGCTCTTGCCCCCCGTGTAGACGCCGCCGGCGAGGAGCGGCTGCTCGAGGTACCCGGCTGTGTCCGACACGACCGTCCGCGTCCGCGCCCACGCCTGAATGTTAAAGTGCTGCGACCCGGCGTCGAACGACACGTTGTTGAAGATGCCCGAAAAGACGGTGGTGCCGATGCCGCTGGCGCCGGGAGCCAGCGCGATGGCGATGCCGGACTCGGCATACTGCTCCTCGGTGTGGCGCAGCAGCGTGGCGCCGAGCGGGATGCGGATGTTGTTTTCGTGCATCCGCTCGATCGTCTGCAGCGTCACCTGCGCGAACAGCGCGAAGCGCTCCGAAATCCCGCGCAGCATCGTCTTGTGGTGGCTCCGCATCAGGCGAATCTCCATGTCGGTGACGTGGTTGTCGTCGTGCACCGCGATCGGGTTCGCCAGCATGTGGGCGATGAACTTGGGAAAAAGCGGCGCGAAGGTGCGCATGTCCTTGTAGTACTTGCGCGTGTACACGCCCGCAGCCGCATTCGCCATCGTCGTCTCATCCACGCGGTCTCTCCACTCTGACACGCGCGTGCGGGACACTTCAACGTCCTTGCTGATGAGATTCGCCGCCTCGGGGATGGACCGCAGCGTCCTCGTGATCTTGCCCGACGACCCGCTCATTGCCGGCAGGCGCGGGTGCACGTACGGCAGCGCGGTGAAGAGCGTACCGCCAAATGACCGCGCCTGCAGCACGTCCAGTTGCACTCTGGCGGACGGGTTCGCGTCAAACACGATGCGGTGCGAGAGAGACCTGACGTTGTTGTCGTCCGGAAACAGGCCCGCAACGAGCCGCGTGTTCTGTGCACCGGTGGAGGCGAACTGCGTCAGGACCCCGGCGCCCGTCATGAGCGGGGCGGTGAACGGGCGCACGACGGTGTACCAGAAGACAATCATCTGCTTCGTCTCGTGCGACATGGCACGGGCATGGTGATGCAGCGGGACGAGCATCGCCGACAGGCACGGGTGCATGTACGTCGTCTCGCCGGCCGCCGCCATGACCTGCCGATAGACCGGCAGAAACTCGCGGATCGTGCGCACGTCGTTGTCGTTGAAGAAGGACGTCCCGTACTCGGCCCGCGTCGACGCGGCGATCTCAGCCACCGTCAGAAACCCGGCAATGTTGCCCATGCCGTAGGGACGCCACTGCACGAAGGGCTTCTCGGCAGTGGCGCTGACGAACGCATTCCCAATGGCGGTGCGGTCGAGCGTCGGCCCGCCGTGGCGATTCGGGTCGTGCATCTGGACGCCGAGGGTCGAGTACTGGTGCTCCTTGTCACGGCCGGTGATCTCCGCGTTGGCCCACACCACCTCGCCGCCAATGAAAGCGGCCAGATTCTGGACGTCGACAAGCCCGGCGGCGTTCATCTCGTCGGCGAGGCGCAGGCCGCGCTCAAACTTGGAGATGTGGTCCTTGGTCAGGTCGCTGCAGAGTTTGTGCTCGAACGAGTCAAACATGCCGGAGAGGTAGTCGGCCTTCATGTAGGCGCGCGAAATCTCGCCAAAGACGCGCACGGGCGCGTAGCGCTGGTCCACGCCCTCCTTGCTCAGCGTCTTCTCGGTGCGGCGCAGAAAGGTGTGCAGCGTGCTTTCGTTTGTGGCGAGGCGTGTGCCCATGCGCTTGTGGAAGACCTCGGGCGCCTGCGCGATGAGCGTGTAGAGCAGGCCGACGTTGATCTCACCAGCATACCCCGTGTTGGCGTCGGACGACTCGGCGAGGAGCGCGGCGGGCGTGGCGTCGTCGTCCTTGTACCGCTTCCCCTGCTCGGCGCCAAAGTTGATGGGGTAAAAGTCGACGCAGTGGCGCAGCACGTCGAGCAGCGAGTAGCGGTGGAAGCCGTTCTTGGTGATGCTCGGCAGCCCCACAAAGCGCATCTTCGACATGTACTGGTGCGCAGGCACCCCCAGTGTGTTTTCCGGCGACCGCCCCCACCCGCCCGTCTGGAAGCGGTCGCGGAGGATCGTGCGGTAAAAGTCGTCGTGGGCCACGCCCCGCGCCAGCGGTACCGGATACAGCGTCACGCCGGCCACCGACGACTTGCGCCCCGCCGTCGCGCGGTTGCGCAGCGCCATCGGCCCGCTCGACGAGACGATGTTCATGAGAGGGTCTCGCGCCGATGCGAACCACGCCACGTCTCGCGACATCACAAATCCCGTGCAGACGCGCGACTGCTGCTGCAACACCTTGTCGACGTTGTTGATGATGGTGTTCATCGCCATCGGCTGCTTGTTGATGAGCAGCAGGTTGTTGCGCTCCCACGCGAGATACTTGTCCACGGTGTCGGGCACCTCGTTGTAGGGGAAGAGCATCGACGCCTCGTTGTAGCGCGACGGCGTGTTCATCATCTCCGTCAGCGCGAGGAAGATGACGTACGACCAGATGTTGGCCACCACAGCGTCCACCATCATGTCCCACGTCTGCATCGCCGCGGGGTCAAAGTTCAGGAAGTGGTAGTCCATGGAGAACCCCTGCTTCGTCAGGATCGTGTTGTACTCGACCACCGACATGCGCGCGGAGATGCGGCGCGGGGGAATCTTGCGCGTCCCGATCGACGGCATCGTCGGCTCCGTCGACATTGTCGTCTGGATGATCTTGACGACATCCCACTTTTCCAGCACGGGGAAGAACTCAAACACCCAACTCTTCATGTCCGCCATGTAGAGATACAGCGTCGTCTGCAGCCGCTGGGGCTTGTCGCGCATCGTGTCGGCGAAACTCTTCCAGAAGATTTGCTTGTCCTGCTGGTAGTGCCGCGCCGCCTCCGTGGGGTTCTCGTTCAGCACCTTGGGGCGCAGCGTGTGGTACAGCCACTCGCTGTGCGTCATGCGCGCCTTGGGCAGCAGCCCCTGCACAATGCCGCTGTCGTTGCCCATGAAGCCGTCGTCGTCGACGCCCGGCGGCGCCGGGGTGTAGGGCGACACTTTGGTGATGTTGTGGCCGTATTTCGGGTTGGCATGCCCGTAGGCCGCCCCCGTTTGGATGCCAGCGCGTTGAGGATTCAGCACTCGAGTCATTGTCGCGTTGTTGCCAAAGGGCAAACAACTGCACCCCATATCTCATATTTTTGTCAAATTGCGGCAAAAACATCATGATCCGTTGTTTGTGTTTCATGTTTTCGCTCTCATACGTGATTCTATAATTACTTTGCACAAAATGGTCTTTTAAAAAAATATAGACTTTCCTGATTTCTCTTTTAATTTTTTTTTTCTTAGTTGGCGGTGAGTTGCATCGGCGGCGGCCCGTAGTTTCTGACCTTCAGGGCAGTTTCGGGCAGGCGCGTCTGAGAGGCAAAGAGCGCAGCGCACCCGGGGAACTTGCGGCCCCACAGGTCAAAGGCGTCGGTGGCCTCTTCGCCGATGAACGGATCAAAGACGAGCGTGGTGTCCTTGTGGATGATGTGGTTGTTGCGGTTGATCTGGCGGCGCTGGAGAAAGGAGATGGTGTCAACGTTGAACTGAGGTTTGTAGAGGAAAAAGTCAAACACCATCGACACGGCAAACTGGCCGGGGTACATCTCCCTCTCGCGGATCGCCACAAAGTCGTCGAGTTGCGTCGCCAGCCCGGCAAAGTCGGCGGGATTCCAGTTGCCGTTGAGCGCAAAGTGGTTGGGCACCTCGTCGGGGCAGACGGCGGTGTTGTAGCCCTGCAGAAACGCCAGTTTGCTGTAGTGGCCCTGCGCGGCGCCGTCGTAGAGCGTCGCGTGGATGCGCTCCGTGTACTGGCGCAGGTCCGGGTCTTCCTCGAGGCGCGGGTCCCCGACCCAGAGCGGCGCAATGCGGCCGTCGGGCATGGCGGTGCGGTACAGGTTGCCGTTGCCACCCATCGGCGTGGAGCCGCGCGTGTTGACGAGGATGTTGAACTTTTCCGGGTGGTCGACGACGGGCGTGCACCAGAAGTCGGCCTGCACGTTAAAGTGCGACGACGCGGCGTCAAAGGAGACGATGTTGTCAAAGTTGGAAAAGTAGAACGTGCCGATGACGCTGTCGCCGCCGAGCGCGATCTGCGACTGCATCATCTGCGTGCGCGCATTCTCCACCAGCATGCCGCCGAGGGGCACGTTGATGTGCGACTGCAGCCACAGCCCCGCCTGCGGCGTCGAGAACTCGGTCAGGCACACGTACCGCTGCGCGAGGCACCGCAGCAGCCCGTGCTGCTTGGACGCCCAGTACCGCTGCTCCATCACCGTCACGTGCTGCGGGTTGAGCGGGTTGCCCAGCGGCGAGTTGACGGCCGCGTGGATCGCCGCCTGCGGCACGTCCGGCAAATCCTTCACGCCATTCTTAAAGGCCTGATGGCGGTACAGGTGGCGCTGGGCGTACGCCTCTGCCGCCTGCGAGGAGGGAGCCTGCACGCTGCGGTACCGCGACCCGCCGAACTTGTGAGCCATGACGGCGCCGCGGCACGCCATCGGCAGCGCCGTGTTGATGTACGGCAGCGCCGTCAGCAGCGTCGCGCCGAGGCTGCCCCGGTCAGTGTGGCCCATCGACTCGCCGTACGCGGGGTCATACGTCCACCTGTACCGGATGCCCATGAAGGCGCCCTTGTCTTCGACGGCGTGCATCAGCAGCGCATACGGCCTGACCTGATTCACCGGGGCGGCAGCGGCTCCGCCCCCGGGCAGCGAAAACGCCTCTTCCGTGCGCGGCGCCACCGACTCGATGAACCCTGCAGCGAGGGCAGCCGCCTCGGCAAACTTGTCGTTGTCGATCTGGGCCACGAAGCGCTCCTCGTCCGGAGAGGGCGCGCCCTGAAGACGCACGCCAGTCACCGTGGCGCTGAGCAGCACAATGTTGATGTCGTTGACGGCGTACAGCACCGACGCGCGGCCGCCCTCCACCATCGTGCGCGCCACCTCGGGCAGCACCGCGTACAGGTTGACCTCCGCGTTGCGCAGATCGGCGACCAGCGCCGCCTTGGCCAGCAGCATCTGCGTGCTCCGCACCTCGGCCTTGAGCACCTCCATCGGCTCGCCCGTCTGGTCCTTGATCCGCGCCGCCAGTGCGTTGACGTGCGCCCAGACGACCTTGATGGCCTCGACGTCAAAGTCGACGTCCGCGCTGGCAGTCTCGCTGAGTTGGGTGAAGCGCGCAAACTGGCCCAGCGCCTTGTCGACGATCTCGACCTCGCTCCAGTCCTGCTCGGACGCGGGCAGCAACTTGGTGCGGTAGCGCCGGAGGTTGGTGACGATCTTGTCCCGCGCCGCGCGCGTCTGCTCGCTCACCATGGTGATGTCGACGCCAATGGCAGCGGAGGCTCTTTCGAGCAGAGCCTGATACTCGCGCAGCGCATCCTTGTCGCCCTCTCCGATCGCCAGCCAGAGGCGCATGGCGCCCGCATTCAGCGCGGCGACGCCGGGGCGGGATTCGATCTGGATGTTGAGAGACAGCACGCGCTGCACGTGCATCAGTGCCTCGCGCAGCGCGGTCGGCGACAGCGATTGCGCTGCCTCGCGGTAGTACTCGTCGCCCAGATTGCGGCCGGCAATGCCTTCCTTGATGTCGAGGGTCGTGGCCGTGCGCCTCTTTCCACCGGACTGTTCCAACTGGGAAAACAGAAACGTGCCGACGAGACGGTTGGCCTCATCCTCCACCAAAGCGCCAGGGCTGCCGAGTTGCAGATCGAGGCCGATGATCCTCCTTTCGAGATTAAGGTAGACATTCCTGTCCGGATCGGACGCGACTGCCTTCAGCGCGGCCTCCGAGATGTGGGGAATGGCGGTGTTGCCCAGCATGATCTGCATGGCCAAGAGGTCGAACTGATTGCGCGCGGTCCGCGCCTCCTCCGTCGCTTCCGGGTCAAATGTTTCAGGCGGCGGCGCGGCCAGTTGCTCGACAATCTGGTCAAAGAGCACCTTGTTTGGGCCAGTCACCCTGTCCACCATCCCTGCGAGGATGAGAAACAGCGCAGTGTCCGCAGTGGCAAATGCCCACCACATGCCGCCCTTCATGTCGGCGCTGGTGTCGAGAGGCGGAGTCTTGATTTCCAGCGAGGGGTCGTTGACATAGTCCGGGACCGGGGCGATGTCTGACTGGGACCACATCCGGCGGGTCATGGAAAAGAGGGACAGCAGCCTGTTGACATTCTCGGAAAATTCGTCGGTTTCCGATTTGTACTTGAGATACTTGGCAAAGCCATTGAGAAACACCGTCTCGGCGTAATACGCCAAGTCGCCTCTTCCCTGTCTCGCGGCGTATTTGATGAAAAGAACCACGAGCCGCAAGCCCGAAGCCATGCTGACGACCTCGCCCACATCACCGCGACCGTACCTTGCCTTTTCTTCCGCAGTGAGCCCCAAAACACGGAGAGCCGGAAACCGAATCAGCGGCGTGTCCCCAGTCACCGGCAACAACGAAAGCACAAACGTGGCAAAGTCGTTCTGCAGACCCGCCAGAATGGGGTCGTCGTCGTCGGAGAGAGGAGGCACGGCGGTCGCACTGGTCCAACCAGCCTTGGTTGCAGCGGCCGCCAGTCCGGGCCACATCCTCTTCTTTCTTTTCGCAGCAAGTTCAGCCGCCGCCCTGTCAGCCGCCGACTTTTCCGCCGCTGCCTTTTCCGCTGCCGCCTTTGCAGCCGCAGCCGCCTTCGCAGCCGCCGCACTCCCGGCTGTCGTCTTTCCCTTTTTCTTCCTCCCCCCTCCGCTGACATACGCCGCTGCCTTCGCCAGCCCGCCAGCAATGGCCCCAAAAAGCCCAGTGGGCCTGCCTCCTTCCTCCTCCTCCTCCTCCTCTTCCTCCTCCTCCCCCTCTTCCTCCGATTCGCTCTGGAAGTCGTCGTCGTCGTGCTCGGTCGGGTTGTAGGCCAGCGGCTCATTCGCACCGGGGGCAGCCTGATGGAAGGCAATCTGCACGACGACGGCGTTGGCTCCAGACAGTGACGGGGCCGCCGCAACAGCAGCAACCAGATTCCGCGAGCGGTCCAGCCGGCGTAGAAAGTCCTCAATCGTCGAGTTGTCGTTCAGCGAGAAAAACTGCTGCACGTTCTTGTTGTACTCGTCCACCGTGATGCTCGCCACCTTGCGCGCAAAGTCCGAGTTCTTCAGCAGCGTCGCGATCACTCCGTCGCGATCTTGCATAAACTCAGCCTGAATGCGGAGAATCGCCTCCCTTGGCAGCGACCCGGGAAATCCGGCCACCCTGTCTGCCTTGAGTGTCATGCTCTCATCGCCGGTGATTGCAGAGAGGAGCGCGTTAAAGACGCCACGCAAGGCCTCCAGCCGCTCCAGCGTCGTGCCTGCGTCGCGCGCCTCGTTCGCAATTTTCTGAAACTGATCCAGCAGCAGGTCCGGGTCGTCCACACGCCGATTGCGCTTCAGCGCATTCGCCAGCACGACAAGGCGGCGCATAGTGTCGTCATTCAACGCGGGATTTGGCTCCCTTACCCTCCCCTTGAGCAGCGCGATGTCAGCCTCACTGAAAAGGCCCTCCCTGTTTTCGGTGCCGAGCAGCGGCACTGGCACGTCGGCAGGCAGCGCGGAGTCGCCGTAGACCAACAGCATGGGCTCCACGAACCCCAGCACCATCTGGTACCACAGGGTGAGCATGCGCCGCGCCTGATCGTCGACCTTGGGCCCGAGTTGGTGCGCGGGCGTCAGGCTGGCAGAGATGGCGAGGTGGTCGCCGACGCTGACGCCTGACAGCGCCGCGGTGAGGTTCTCGTACGCCGGCACGAACGCGTCGAGAATCTCGGCCGCCACAACGTGCCGGCGGCGCACGCCCGCGTCGCTCTTGAAGAGGCTGTGCATCGTCAGCAGGCCGGCAATGTCGCCAAAGCCGTGGAAGGCCGTCGGCGTCAGCGCGCAGTACTCGGCAAACGTGGCGGCGCGCACGTTCACGCCGGGTGCATTGGGATCGGACGGCACCTGCAGACCGGGCACGGGCGTGGTGGCGGTGAGGTCGACAAAGCCAAAGCGGTTCGGCGGCAGCACGGGCGGGAGCCCCTCGATGCCCGTGATCCACTCGGGCTGGCGGGCAGTGGCCATGTCGACAATGGCGCCGATGACCTCGGGCGTCGGGTTGTACTGGGCGAGTTCGATCGCAAGGTCGACGCCCGCCTGCAGCGCGTGCCGCTCGTCGGGCGAAATCTTCTTCTCCAGCACGGCCAGCACCGTCTTGACGATGCCCGCCTCGAGGTTGTTGGTCGTGCAGAACTCGGGGTCCGTCTCGCCCATGAGCCGCACGATGGCGTAGTGCGGCGCGTCCTGGCCGGGGGCCAACTTGTCGGCAACGTACACGAGCAGGGGGTCGAGGCGGCGCATGTTCTTCTCCGCCATCGTCTCCGTGCGCGACATCGGGTTGATGGAGGGGTCCTCATTCTTGGCAGCCTGAAGGAGAAAGTTGAGAAAGTCGCCATTGACCTTGCCGTCGCCGTCGGCGTCGCCGCGCCCGCGGAAGTGCACGACGTGCCCGAGAAACTCGGCAAAGTGGAACGTGTCGAACCCGTCCGTCGCGTGCGTGTGGACGCGGATGCGGCGCTGCTCCGCGTTAAAGTGGCCCTTGGGCAGGTGGATCGAGCGGTCCTCGAACACGTGCGCGCCGCCCTGCACGTCCACCATCGACAGCAGCGCCGCGTCGGCGCCGTCGTGCAGATTCGAGCCGAGCACGGGCACCGAGTACACGGGCAGCGTGTCGGGAAACACCCCGATGGTGTCGCCCGAGTTGTGCGTCTGGATGGCGCCGCCGCCGCTCTGGTCAAAAAACAACTGCGACGCATCCATGACGTTGGCGTACACGATGTCGGCGCGCTGCGCCAGCCAGCCCGCGAGGGGCACGTGCTCGGGCTCCATGATGCGCGCCGCAATCTGGGACAGCACCAGCGCGGCGTTGGCGCGCTTGTTGAAGATGCCGTGCATGACGCGCATGGCGTCGAAGAGTTGGTCGATCGTCGTCGGCAGTTGCGCATACCCGAACTGCTTCTCCGGCTTGGTGTACGCCGACGGCGTGGCGTGCAACTGCATGATGGCGACGTAGATCATCACGCTCCAAAAGTCGCTGACGAGCCGCGAGATGAACTGGTTGAACAACTCCATGTGGCCCGCGGGGTCGACGCGCGCCTGACTGTAGTCGAAGGAGAAGCCCTCCTTGAAGTACTCGGCGCCCTGCTCCGTGTGTGCGACCTGAAAGGTGATTTCGCGGCCCGGCACCTTGTCCGTCTCCGGCCCGGGCATCTGCGGCGCGATCTTGATGATGTTGCGCACGAACGTCGTCGCCTTGTTGATCTCGATGCGGAAGAGCAGGAAAACCCATGCCGCCGACGTCTGCATGTAGTTGAGGATCACGTCCGACAGCATGTTGTCGTGGCCCGACACCCAGTCCAGAAACGTCAGAAACGCAATCGCCTTGTCGCCCCCGTTGTACTGCTGCTTGACCTGCAGCGCGTTTTCGCCCACCACAATCTTGTCGATGTTGGCCTCGACGTGCTCCGAGAACGTCATCTTGGCCGACGGCAGCAGCCGCGTGTCGATCGGCAGCGGCTTGTACTTGTCCGTGCTCGGCGCTACCGGCGGAGCCACCTTGGCTGCGGGCCCCGTTGGCACAATTTGCCCTGCTGGCTGGGGCACGGGTGTCGGTCGCGCGGGCCCACGTGTCGTCATTCGTGTTAAAAAGAAAGGGAGGGAATAGGAGAGGAAGGCGCCTTCTTTTAATGAAAAGCAAAGGGGCCAGAGGATGGTATTGTGCAATTTTCTAATTTCGCGGGGTCATGTTTTTGTCCCGGTTTGGGAAGACGGCGGCCCGGCCAAGATTTGGCCAGCCACCACGCGCAGTTCGTTGGCTTGGACCATCGCGTCCCAGCCGATGACCTCAAGCACGCGCATCTCGGACTTGGAGAGGTGCTCTTCGTCCACTTCCAGCGCCCGGCGCCACTCCGTCATGTCTGTTTCGCAGTCGTCCGTCATCTTGTCCGCCAGAATCACCGTGACCATCATCGCCACCGTCCACGTCTGCGGCGCCATGCGGGCGCAGAATTGGCCCCCGAGTTTGCTGGCAAATCTGCGCAGCAGGCAGATGGCATGCGCCGCCGTCCGCAGCCCCTGCGGCATATTTGGAAGCACGCGAAACAGCCGCGAGACGCTGACGTCGGCCCGGGTAGCCGCGATAGGCACCACGTCGCACATCATCGCCAGTGCGCGCTTGGACTGCACCTCATCCATCCTCAGTTGTCGTGCGTCCACTCCATCCATTTTTTCGCGCACACCGCCACTAAAAAAATATATGCAATGGTGTTATCGTTTTGTTACATATCTGAAAAAAAAACGAGACCACTCAGAAAAAAAATGCAGGCATTGTTGCTGCTGCTGCTGCTGGTAAGCACGGCAGACGCAGTATGCGAGTCGCATTACCCGCACAAACTAGATGTGGCATTCTACTGGGCCCGGCTCGGGGCCGACGACGCGCCGCTGGTGTGGGAAAAGTCATGCCCGGACCTCAACACGACGGCGCCGGGGTTCGATGCGGACCGCCCGAGCCTGCTGCTGGTGCATGGGCTGCAGCCCGGCATGGTGGCGGCCGGGACGCGGTTTGCAGTGGACGGCGAACTGGACGACGTGCTGCGCCCCTACCTGCAGATGGGCACGAATGTGGGGGCCTTCCTGTGGGGCCAGTTTGGCAACCACGACGTGCTCAAGTTTGTGTACACCGAGGACCAGATATACACGCACGACAGTTTCGACAAGACGGGCTACGTCGTGCAGACGCGGCGCGGGCGGCTGCGCGAGGCGAACGGCGCGCGGCGCACGATCCCGGACTACTTTATCGAGGCATGGCGCTTCCACTTCCCCAACGGGCGCACCTACCCGCGCGTCGAGGTGGCGGGCCACTCGCTGGGCACGCAGGTGGCGCTGCGGGCTGCATACCTGCTCCACACGGGCCACCCGTCCGTCGACAAGAAGCCCGACGCCGTGACGCTGCTGGATGCCGTCATGTCGAAGAGCAGCAAGCGCCACTTTGAGCGCAGCCCCTGCGGACGCACGGTGAGTGCCAACATGGGCTGCATGGCGCGCACGCTGAATCTCAACCACAGCGTGCCGATCCGATACTTCAAGTCGTCGTTCATCAACTACTGCATCTTCTCGGCGCGCGAGGACATTGATCTCGTCGAGTACACGGCGTTTGCCACCGTCAAACTGTCCCTCTACGGCCGCCATCCGCTGCAGTCCTGCTGGGATAGCCGGCTGCTCGGGTCGGCGCACCACCTCAACAAGATGATTGACAAGATTTCGTACCAGATGACGATGCAGCACACCATGATTATCCCGTACTACTTGCTCTCGCGCTTCCACCCGCCGCACGTCTGCGTCGTCAACCGCACCGCGTCCACGCCCGACCGCCGCGCCTGCACGCCCACCGCGGCACTGGCCCTCAGCGCGGCGATGCCGGATGCCGACGTGCTGGGGTGGAGTCGGCCGCCAGCGGGGCTGGGGCGCGGCGCGAAACTGTGCTTTCACGAATATGACGACTTTGGCGACCCGGCATACAATGCCACGGGGTCGCACACCATGACGCTGGACCCCGGCGACGATCTGTATCTTCTCCGGCCGTGCATCAGCACGTCGACATGATTGGAGTAAAAACGTTGTGTTGTTTTATTTCGGTGACAGAGTTAGAAAGAAAGGGTGGGAGGGAGGCGGGGCAGAAGAAGAAGAAGAAGAGGAGGATGAGTGGGGGGAGGATGACTAGTTGTTGGTGACCCTTGCGAGGCGGGCATTCTCGCGGGCCTCGACGGCTTCCCAGTTGGCGACCCACGAGGGCTCCTGTGCCTTGGCGGGCGTGGAGGTCACGGCGGCGCCGCCGGCCAGCCCGGCAGCGCGCTGCGAGGACGCGACGGCGGACGACTGCTGCTGCAGTTGCTGCTGAGTGAGGCGGTTGATCTCACCGCAGGCGACAACGCTGTCCATCATGCTCTTCATGACGACATCAAAGTTTTTCCACATCTCGGTCGGTGCGGGCGGCGCGGCGGGGTTGCGGTTCGCAGTGGACACAATGTTGCTGACGGCGGTTTCGACCTGCTTCATCTCTTCCTCGGGCTTGTTGGCGATCGCCTCAAAGGCCTTGCGGGTGGAGTCGGGGATGGGGATGTTGCCCTCGAGCATCATCTTGATCATCTCCTTGGCGCCGTTGTTGAGGTTCATGACGTTCTTGATGGCGCTCTGGCGCATCGCCTCCTCCTCGGCATTCTTGCGCTGTGTGAGTTCGTCCGCGAGCGGCTTCATCGACGCGTTCTCCCTGCGCAGCGCCTCGATCTCCTGCGTCATCTTGGCAATCTCGTCTTCCGTGTACTGCCGCTTCGGGGCGCCCGTCTGGGTTGTGTTGGCGGCACTCATGATTTCGTTGGCGATGTCTTTGCGGTCTACTGCTCCGTAATTGACAGTGCTCACGCAGCCAGCCCGATATACATCGTATTTCTTTTCTTCCGGGGAAAATGGATAGTCGTACTCGTTCACATCAAAGACGACTGCATTTTCCCGCCGCGGGTTGAGCGTCAGCGACAGTTCGACCGGATACTTGCGCACCACTTTTTCGTCGTTGCCGGCCTCGTACCGCTGGTCAAAGGCGTGCAGCAGCGACACGCCATAGTGGCCCCCCTTGGCCAGCGCCATCGTCGCCTCCTTTAGCACGCGCTCCGGCACCGTCTCGTCTTCTCCCCCTACGCCCACCTCGCAGAGCAGCAGCACCGCGCCCTTGTCCGTCACCTTCTGGTCCACGACGCGCCCGAGGATGCCGCTCTTCTCGTGATAGTCAATCTTCATCGGCGTCCGTCCTTGCCCCTCGACCGTCTTGATGCCGTTCACGTGCTCCACCGTCAGCGGCATCCCGCGCATGTCCATGGCCCGGGCCTCGTCGGGCGTCAACTCGAGATAGTAGTTCTGCTCCTCCACGCTAATGTCCCGGCGCAGGGCGTTTTCGGCGGGGAAGGCCCGCGCCCAGAAGCGCAGCCACCGCTTCGACGACATGTGTTTTTTTACCTTGCTACATGTTCACGTCATCCTTTATACCGCGCGACATCAAAAAAACAACAAAACATATCAAAAAAATGGAGAAGAAACAGGTGGGCAAGAAGAAGAAGAAGGAGGAAAAGACCAAGGTCGAGCGCTTCTCGATGCTGTCGATGACGACAGACGACGCGTCCGCCAGCGCGTTTGTGTCCAAGCAGCCCGACGTCCCCAACGAGCGCTATCTCATCTTTGTCGCAGGCGTCAAGAGGATGATTATGCACTACCAGAAAGAAAAGAGAGACCAGAAATAAAAAACAAAATCTTGTAAAATTTTTTTTTAATGGTGTCATCCCCAGACAGCGGTGTCCGCGGCAAACTGCGAGCGACTCGTCTTGGTCTGCACCTGCGCCGACGGAGAGCGGAAGGTGATAAAGTCGTCGTCCTCAACGGGCGTCGACACCATGACCGCCGCGCCCTCGGTGTATGCCGGCGCCGCCTCGCCCGAGGCAAAGAGAATCTTCAGCATCTTGGCAATCTCGCTGTTGTCATTCGCCGGCGCATCAATGTCAAACGGATTGGACGCAGTGAGTGCGCCCGCCAAACGCTCCGTCGCCGCGCCAGAGTCGCTGACGGGGGCCGCGAGTTCGCGCATCTCCACATAGCCCGCGGTGATGTTGATGAGTTCGGTGGCGTTGTAGTCGGAGTCGTCGAGTTCGTGCAGGCTCAGCACCCTCCGCCAATTGCTCAAGCGCTGCGACACCGTGGCTAGTTCGCGTCGGCGCTGTATGACCTGCGCATGGACACGATCGCACTCGGCATTCTTGGCCAGGTATCTTTCCATGAATGCCAAGAAGGTTGGATTCTGCGCCGCATTGCGCATGGCTTCGCGGTTGCCCCTCATGCTCATCAACTGCGCCTGCCCCTTGCGCACAATTCCGGCCAACTCGGCATTCTTTGTGGCTTCCTCCCGGCGCAGGCCCTCCGAAAGCGCCGTCAGCGACGTCTCGCGCTCGGTGTCGATTTCCAGCGCAATCTGCACCATGGCCCTTGTCGCGCTGGCCTTCATGCCGAAGCAGGCCGACGTCTTGTCCGACTGCGCCAGCGCCCGGTAGAATGCCAGCCGCCGCCGCCGCATCATGCGCGACACGCTACTGGTCGAGGCTCCCACACCCATAATTTTTTTTCTATCCGGACAGTCCCCATAAACCGCAAGTATACTTTATTATTTTGCACCTTTTTGTCAAAAGATGATTTTCGTGCTACTGGCCCTCATCGCGGGGGCGACGGCGCAGGTGTCCAACACGATCGCCAGCGCCGACGAGTCTGTGACAGAGGTGGTGCCCGTGTACGACAACCGCGCCGAGCGCGCGTGGCTGGGGCCCAACGGCAACGAGGAGTTGTTTCAGCAGGCCAACGCCGCCCGCGCCGCCCTCGCCGTCTACATGGCCCCGCTTGTGGGCGGCGCCACCGCCGCCGTCATCGCCGCCGCGCTCTCCACCGACGCGTGCCCCGTCGCTGCCGACCCCACCGTCTACATGGTCAATGCCACGGCGTATCAGGCCTTTCTGTGCTGCCAACTGCAGCCCTTTCTGCTGCCCGGCCTGCCAGCCATCGTCGCCGCCGTGTATGCGCACTTTCTGCCGGGCGCCCCGATGCTGGACTGGAGCACCGCCACGGGGCTTTCGGGCGTGGCGCAGATTCGCGTCATCGACACCAACAGCACCAACATCGTGCGCTGCAAGGACGACGTGCGCATCCACGTCCCAGAGTCGCTCGAGTTGCAGGCGCTCACCGTCGCCGGCATCATGGGCGAGATCATGCGGTCGCTCGAGTATGCGGCTGAGATTGCACAGGACCTTGCCGTCTGCCTCGCGCCATCACCTCCGTCCGCCTGCCTCTCCTCCGCGCCCGCGCCCCTGACCGCCGCCAACGCCGCCGCGATGCTGTCCTTTTACCAGTACACGCCGCCCTACATCGCCACGTGCTCACAGGCCGCACTGGCCGCCTTTGAGGCCTTCCGCACCTCCACCACGTGGTGTCCCATCCCCCCGTAATTAAAAACAGAAAGTGTGCCTTTTTTAATCGTCATACAGTTCTTGCACGCAAAAGGCCTCGTCCAGCGTGGTGGTGGTGAACGAGCGCTCGGTCTGTGCATTGATGGTGTGCGTCACCTCAACCTCCACGGCGATGGCGCGCGTGTCCTTGGTGCTGCGATACTTGAACGGCGCCGTCACCAGCACCGCCTTGGGCCCGCGGCCCGTGATGCGCGCGTTGAGCAGCGGCTTGGAGTGGCCTGCAAATGAGAGCACATTCGCCGCCATGGCCCCCGCTCCCGCGCGTGGTGGGGTCTCGTGCCCCGGCATCCATGCATACTGCAGCCACGGCGTCGCGCAGACGGTGCCGAGTCGCGCGATGAGGGCCTCGTTGATGTTCTGGTTGTCAAACACGGCCGAGCCCGTGCGCCCCGACGCCAGCCCGCTCAGCACGGCCTCGCTCAGATTGACGATCTGCACGACGGGCGGCGCCCACACATCCACCGGCTGTTCGTCCTCGTCGACGGGCACAGGCCTGTGCATCGCCACAGAGTAGAAGGCGTGCCCCAGCACCAGCGCCACCAGCGCCACTGCAAAGATGAGCATCCTGACCGTGTTGGTCATGGCGGGATACGCATGGAAGACGCGCGACCGCTTTCCCTCCTCGGTCAACTCCATGTCGGGGACAGGCGGCGCATCGGACGGGTCCTCCATGTCCGGAATATAGAGTTTGCTTTTTTTTAATGAAATCTGGCCTTTGGATTTGGTTTTTTGTTTGGTTTTGGATTTGGATATGGGTTTCGGCGCAGACTCACCGCCGCAGATGCGTCCCTCACTTGGACGACATCTTCTGGCGCTTCACTGCGGGGGCCTCTTGGTCCTCGTCGTCCTCAGCAGGCGGCGCCGTCATCGCCGACATGCTGGCACGGATGGCGTCCGCAGAGGGCTTGTCGCCGGAGACAGGGGCCGCGCCGCCGTTCAGGCCCGCCGCCACGTCCGCCGCGCGCTTCTGCTTCTCCGCCTCGGCAGCCTCCTTGGCCTCCTTCTCCGCCTTGGCCTTGGCGTCCTCCTCGCGCTGCTTCTTGAGGGCGGCACGGGCGAGTTCGACAATCTTCTGGTAGTCGCTTTCGTCGTCGCCCTCCTCCTGCAGCGTAGGCAGCGTGTCAATGTCGAGGTCCTTGTCGACCATGACAAAGTGCTCGCGCGAGGCGCCGGCGGCGATGAGTTTGTCGCGCACCAGCCCGTTCAGCGCGGCCGTCAGTTTGGCCGTGTCGGTGTCGTCGTCGATGAGGTCCATGACGGAGAGGCCTCCCTCGGCGACGCACGCCTTGACCATGCGCAGGATGCGGATTTCGAGCGGCGAGCGCTGCTTCAGTTTCTTCACCACGTCGGACGAGTCCACCTGCGCGTGGCCGTGGGCAAAGTTCACCGGCTGGATGACGTCGGTGACGACGTTGTGGTGCGTGAAGCCGTTGTTGGTGCCGTTCGAGTAGTACGACACGCTAGCGAGCGTCAGCACGAGGTCGTTGTCGTGGAGCGGGTTGCCAAACACGGAGCACTTGATGGGGTTCTTGTTGATGTCGTTGATGTGGAGTTCGGTGAGGCAGAAGCCCTTGTCGTACGCGTCCTTGATGGTGCGCGCCGCCTCGATCTTCTTCTCGTCAGTGCTGCCCCCGTCCAGCACCTCCTGCACCTCCGCCGGCAACTCCTTCTTCTTGCCCTCGTACTGCGGCATGAACGTGTACGTCTTCAGCGTGATCTCGAGAAACGCCATCTTGCTGTTGCCGTCCTTGTCGACCTCCATCACCTTCTCAACGCCGCGCTTGGTCTCCTGAATCCAGAAGTTCTTCTTCATCATCAGGATTTGCTCCTCCGTGGGCTTGGCGAACATGACCTTGGCGCGCTCCACCGCCTCGGCCTCCTTCTTGCGGAGATGCGGGTATGCCCGCTGGTCCGTGGCGCACACCGTCGCAAAGTAGTCCTCCCGCGCCAAAAGGTACTCGACGGCGCGCCGGTCCTGCTCCACTGCCTCTGGAAACGCAGCCAGAATGTGGGCAGGGAGCGGGAGGCCGATGCGCAGAGAGAAGATGCGCATCCAGTCGCGCGGCCCCTTGGACTCTTGCTTCTGGGCGCCTTCCTCGGGATCGTACTTGGACCCAATGCCGCGCAGCATGCTGGCTTTCCCAACGCGCGCCAGCGGCAGGAAGATGCGCTCCGTGTGCATCTCAGGCTTCTCGGGGGTGCCGTGGTTGTACTTGAGGAACACGACTCCCTTCTCGTCGATGACGTACGAGAGTCTGGACGCGTCAGCCTCCCACAACTTGACGGGAGTCTTGCCACCTCCCATGAATGCATTGCCCTGCGCTTCCGCCAGCGCAATTTCCTTCGTCTCCTTGGCCTTCTTCTTCTGAAACTCGGCCAACTCCTGCTTGCTCATCTTCTTCTTTGCTCCCGTCGCGGCACCGCCTGCCGTCGGGATGCTCACCTTGTCGCGGATGTTTACAAACATGTCCTTGGTTGCCATCTTTCTCGCGTGTTTTTTGTGTTGTGTTTGTTTTGGATGCTTGTTGCCAATTGCATATTTTTTTCAGGTTTTTTGGTTTTTGGTTTTTTTATGAAAGAAAAAATTAGGAAATTTTAGGAAATTTTTCACATCAGAAGTGGAATAAATCGCCGGTCCAAAAACGTTACATTTTTTAACGTTGAAACGTTTTTTCGAAACAATTGTGTACCAATCATACGTGATGGTACAAAAAAGAGACCATAATAAAAAAAATATTTTTTTAATTCACGATTTTGGTAGAGACCCATCCGGCCACTGTCTGGGTGCTCCCGAGGATGCAGCACGCCGAGTAAGACGAAAACATAGAGTTGAAGCGCGTCAGCAGCACGAGGGGGATGTCGTCGCCAATGGGCTTCCGGCGCAGGTTGTATATGCCGCGGCCGTCGCGGCGCGTCTGCAGCGACTGCACGGGTCCGACGTATGCGGCCACCCACACGACGGTGCGCGGCGTCTCGCTGCGTTCGTCCAGCGCCCAAGCCGCGACAATGGACCCAAACTCGGCGCCCCAAGCCGGTAGCACCTTGCGGGTAATGTCGCTGAGATCGTAGGACCGGCAGCCGATGATGAACACGGTGCGGGCCGCCGCAATGCCGTACATCGGCAGCCGCATCAGCGCCGTGATGCCATCCTCGGTAAAGTCCTCGGCGCGCGTGGGCAGCACGATGAGGTTGTAGGGCGTAGAGTGGTTCAGCCCGGGGAAGGTGCGCCGCGCCTGCGCACACACGCCGTAATTCCACACCGTGTTGATTTCCCCCTGACAGAGAATCGCGCCGGTGCCCGCTCTGGCGGTGATGGCGGGCGGCACGTGCTCCTCGATGATGCGGCGGCGCTCGGTGATGGCGACGAGGCGCACCTGCATGTCGGCAATAAAGTCCTTCAGGCGCTGTAGGTCCGCCTCGTTCATGCAGGCGCCCTCGACGACGCGCTGCAGCGTCTGCTCGTCATCAAAGCCCGAGTCGCCCAGCGGATGCTCCGCCATGCCCCGCACCAGCGTCTGCAGTGCCTCCTCCTTGGGCAGCGGCCCGATCGCGGCACTCGACACGGCCACCAGCGCCGCCAGTTGCAGGTTCGCGCGGAAGATCGGCGCCAGCCCCCGCAGCGTCGTTGAACACTGGGGGCAGCGCCGCATGCCGTCAGTCGGCGCAATGCGCAACTTGGCGGCCAGACACTGCCTGCAAAAGTTGTGCCCGCACGGCGTAGACACAGGGTCGCGCAGCACGCCCTCGCACAGTTTGCACAGTGCAAAAGAGAACAGCGCCACCCTACGCCGGGGCTTTTTCGGCGGCTGCTGCTCCACCTCGGGTGCCACGTCTGGCATGGCATTGTCCTCTTCGCTTTGCATATTTTTTTGTTGTTTTCTTTGTTTGAAAAAAAAATTGCTTTGCTTTAATATTTTTTTTTCTCCATTTTTTCAAAGCGCCGATGCGGGCATGTGGGGGACCACGGGCGGCGGTTGGCGCGCCTCCTTGATGGCATTTTCCGCAGCAGGGCTGATCGTCGCCGCGCTCGCAAACCAGACGGGCGTGCGCAGGACTGATCCGCCGTGCAGATCGAGGTCCGCAAACCCGACCTTGGCCATGAGCCCGTTCGCCACGGGGCCGCTGACGCGAGGGTTGGCCATGATGGTGCGCTGCTGGGGATGGTAGGCATACGCATACTGCGTAAACAACTGCAGCGCGGCGGTGGCGATGCCAAAGCGGCGGAAGCGCGCGTCGACGAAGACGTCATGCAGGTTGACAATCTCACCCGACGGCGCATAGTGGAGCACGCCCACAATGGCGTCGCCGCAGGTGATGGCCAGCACCTTGCTTGTCTGCTTGCCATCGTAGGCCGCGGCGGCGAGGATGTGCGCCGGATGCGAGTGGTTGTCATCGCCCGCTCGTGCCTGCAGGCCCAGCACGCGCGCCACGTTGGTTGGGGTGACGGGCACCAGATTCACGCGCGGAGTCACCATGTTGTACATCATCAGGCTGCGTGCCGCTTCGAACGCCACGTCGGGCGGCAGCGTCGAGTCGGACAGCCCGCAGAAAACCGCACGCTGGGGGACCACATTCAGGTGGTGCAGCGCCTTGGCCAGTCCATGCCCGTCTTTGGCGCACCACTGCAGCGTCTCCGGCGGCACCTCAATGCGTCCCTCCGTCGAGTTGAATGCAAACACGCGCGGCTCCTCGCCAAACATTGCACGCACCAGCATCCCAATCATGTTTGCTTTCTTTTTTTTGATACTTTTTTTTCAAAAAAAAAATATTTTTTTTTGGATTTCAAAAAAATAAAAAAAGCACACTTTTCGCTCCACATGGGTCCGCCACGAATGACGATTGTACACGGACTGGGACATGCGGAAGAGTTCATCGAGCGCCTGCGCTCTGCATCGGAGAGCGAGGTGGAAAGCACCGTCATCCGCCTGAACAACAGCGCGGCGGTGGAGCAGGCGCTGGGCTGGCCCTTTTTCCTGCTCGACGAGACCGTGCCGGTGGCGATGCTGGCGCCGGACTCGCATCTGTCGACGCTGGTGTGGGGCGTCGCGACGCATCTGCGCAAGCATCTCGACACGCTGCTGACATCGGCACTGTCTGTTCGTCAGGCCTGCGCCGTGTCGCGGTCACTAGCCCGTGAAGTCACGCGCCTTCTCAGCGACGACATTATGCCGCTGATCGTGCGCGGCTGCCCGGACTGCGAGGGCGACGTCTGCATCGCCTCGGGGGTCGCAGTGTGCGCGCTGTGCATGCGTTTTGACACCGACGGGCCCCTGCCGCGCCTCGTGTTGGATGCGGATGGCATTTGCCCCATCATAGAGGAGATGGTGCATCTCGCGGTGGCGGACAGCGCCGTCGTCGCGCTCTACGAGGCCGAGTGCGCCGAGTCGGAGACCCCCGTCATGATTGTCGACATGATTACCTACGATGACGAGACCGCCGTCGGCGCACAGGGATTCCTGCGACTGCAGGCCTTTCTGCGGCTCGCGTAAATAAATAAATGAGAGACTTTCCATATGGTCAGATTTATTACTCCAGCACCACCTGATCCCACAACTCGTCATACTGCGCCCTCGTTTCTTCCCCTGACGGGGGCGCCCCCACCCCGCTTCCGTCATCGTCATCGTCGTCATCGTCATCGTCCTCCACAACCTCGGAAATGCGCGCACGCTTACGCGGCGGCTCCGCCACTCCGTGCTTGTACACTGCGTCGAACGCCTCCCCCAGCCGGGCCCCCGCCTCGGCGGCGCGGGACTCGTGAATCGCACGCATCAGACGCTGCTGGTCGCGCGCCCACGTGTCCTCGGTTGTGCCGTTCAGCGTCTCGTAGTTGGCCACCATCCCGCGGCGGACCTGAAACACGCGCCCGTCGCGCTCGGCCGAGGCCTCCATGAGCGTCTTGTAGCGCGCCTTGATCTGCTCCGTGTCGCCATTCACCGACTGCCGCAGCGCCTCCCGCGCATCGTCGAGGTGCAGCCGCGTGCGCTGGTTGAGCGCGCTGTGGGCCTTGATGAGGGCATCGTTGGCCGCATTCTCCTCCGGCTTCTTGGGGTCGGCGGGCACAATCTTCTGCCGGACGGGGATGATGTTCGAGTCGTTCGTGTCCTCGCCAAAGATGATGCGCGCGCGCGGCACCGTGTAATCGGCCTGAGCGGACATGTCGACCCGCGCCGCGGGCGTGACGAGCAGGCGGTCGAGGTCCTCGTCCGAGATGATGGGATTCCCGCAGGCATCAAACTTGACGCGGCGGTACACCTCCAGTTCGTGGCCCGTGCCGGCGGCCTCCGCCTGCTCCTCCTCGTCGTCGTCATAGTCCATCTGCTCGCCCTCGTCGCCGAGCATGTGCATCGCGGCGTCCTCCTCGCGCGCATGCGCATGCGCCACAATGTCGTGCAGCGTAAAGTTGATCTCCTCTTGGCGCGGGTAACTCATGTACGTCACCTTCTGCCCGGGCAGCGCCATCTCCGCCCGGTGCGCCGCCTTCTCCACCTGCCGCCGCACCTGCGCCTCGGGCGTCAGCGCCAGCGCGTCGTCCACCGTCATGAACCCCAGATCGATCTGCGACGCAAAGTGCCGCATCACAATCATGGTGTTGACCTCCACGTCGACCTTCCACCGCACCGCATTGCCCGACGTCGGCGCCGACAGGCCGAGCCGCTCGCGCTGCGAGTGGTGCACGTACTCGGGGTTCGCCACCACCAACTCGTGCGAGCGCCGCACCATCCGCGCCGACTGATAAATCCACGGGTAGCGCGGGTGGTCGATCGCCAGAATGATTTCGCGCGGCTGCGTGTGCTTGTTGCAGTACGACGTCAGCACCGTCTTGAACACGTTCAGGTCCTCGTGATTCTCCGCCAGCGCCCCGTAGGACAGCACGATCGTCTGGCTCTCCACCGCCAGAATGTTCGTCCGCACCGGCCGCCGCCCCAGCAGAATCTCGGGCTTGCCGCCCCCCTCGCTGTTGTTGGACACCGCCCAGCGCCGGTGCCGGATCGTCATCTCCTTCATCCGCTTCAGCGCCGTGGCGATCGCCTCCACGCTCCAGATCACGCGCATCTGCATGCGCTTCATCCGCAACTCGATCAACTCGGCCAGATGGTACAGCGACCCCTTGAACTCGACGCGCCCGCACTCGATCAGGCCGTTCTGCGGCGGCGGGCCCTCGGCTGGACGAGCGCGGGTGTTGTTGGGCATCCCATGCGGCATCGCGGGAGCCGGGTGGCGTGCAGTGGATACGTTGACCATGGCGGCCTCGAGCACGGCAATGTCGCGGGCCACATCGCGGGCAGCGGGGCCGCCGCCGTTGTTCTCCTTCAGGCCCTTGAGCATCACCTCCAAACGTCGCGCCTTGACAGCATTCTCGCGCGCCACCCTATCCTCTTCGGCCTGCGCTGCGGCGGCGGCCGCTTCGCGCTGCTCCTGCTCCTCGGCGCGGCGCTTGGCGTCCTTGCGCGCACCGACGATGCCCGGCACCACCATGCGCTTGTCGCCAATGCCGGCAATGGCGTCGTCGGCGAGTTTGCGCAGCACCGAGAAGACGGGCGTCATGGATGGCGGGTAAAAGTCGTAGAAGAAAAAGGAGATGGCGATGATGACGTGGTGCTCAAAGCAGACCGGGCGCCAGTTGAGCACCTGCCGGATGTCGAATTTCTTGCCGTAGAAGAGCGAGTCCTCGCCGAGGCAGTTGTTCTTGATGTACTCGTCGACGAGCACGATCTGGCGGCAGAGCAGGTGCGCCTGCTCGAGAATGCGCGGATGCGACGCCTTCAGCCCGTGCCGCTTCATGCCCGACGTCATCTTGTTCCACACGAGGTTGAAGCACGTCATGTCGACGTTGAGGATGCGCGGGGAAATGTCCTCCAGTTTCTGCGCCCACCCGAGGACGGTGTGCATCCGCTGCATCCCGTGGAAAAAGTGCTCGGCCGCCTTCTGCGCGTCCGCCGAGCGCGCCTTCTCGAACGCCATCCGCTCGGCCACGTTGAAGATCATGTTGTCGTGGTACGGCATCTCGATGCAGAGCCAGCGATACCACCACGCCAGCGTGCCGCTCTCCGTGTCCCCCGCCGCCTCCATCGCCTTCCACAGACTCTCGTTCGTGCACCCCATGCGGACGCGGATTTCAATGCCCTTCACCTCGTTCACGTGGCGCTCGGGCTCCGTCTCCATCACCGAGCGCGTCGTCGTCATCGTGGTAAAGTGGGACCGCGCCTGCGCGCCCTTTTCCGGGTCCTTCGGGTCGCACTCCTTCATCGCGGACGCATCGTCCTGAAAGCGGATGACGTCCGTCTTCTGCTTCGTCACTGCGTCGGCCTGAGCCGTCTGCGTGTTCTTGATCTCGCACGACTCCTCCCCGCAGCACTGCCGAATGATGTACATGGCATGGGACTTGCCCGCGGCGTTCGACCCGCAGATCAGCATGTTGAGATGCAGATTCAACTGGCGTCGGAAGCGGTCGCCGGCGACGAGGATGCCCAGTATGACGAGGTGCTGCGCCGTCGCGATGCCGCCGTGCACCGTCAGCGCAGACTCGAGGAAGATCATAAAGTTCTCAAACGACGTCTTGGTCGGGTCCGTCATCGTCACCAGCATGTGCGTGTCCGCGAGCCCCAAGTCGCCAAACTCCTTGTTCAACTTTTTCTGCGCCTCCGAGACGTCCGAGTTGGCGTGCATGCACGTCGCCTCGAACTTGTCGAGCATCTGGTCGACGAGCGTCTCGATCATGGCGGCCTGCGTCTTGGGATCGTCCTTGAACGCCTCCATGATGATTGTCTCCTGCCACTTGAACAGCCGCTTCAGCGAGCCCACGTAGTCGTTCAGCACGCCGTCAATGCGTGCCTCGGAGATCAGCCCGTAGTGGCGCAGCACGTCCGTCAACTCTTCCGACGACAACTTGGCCGTGGGCGCCAGCGCCATGCGCCGCAGTTCTTCCGCACCGCTGCGGGGCTCTGGGCCGTCGCCGCACGCCTCGTAATCAAAGTCGTCATCTTCTCCGGCGTCGCCATCGGCCGGGCCCGCCTCCGCAGCCAGCGGCGACGCCCCGTCGCTCATGGAGGCCGCCTGCCGCCGCAGCGTCGTCGCAGTCTGGCGCATGAAGCGCCACCAGTGGCCCTGATTCTTGGTGACCTGCCGCCACGGAAAGTTGCGCGTAAACACGTACTCGGGCGAGAAGCAGTAGGGCGGCATGCAGAACGTGTTGGCAAAGTGCGGCAGGATGTACTCGCGCACCTTGGGGTTCTGGGGGTCCTGCTGCCCAAGGTAGTTGGCCAGCGTGCGCTGCCCCAATGCAACCTTCTTGTCCGTCGCCGCAAAGACGCGCGCCATCGAGCACGCCGCCAGCACGTCGATCTTGTCCACGTTCATCGTCTTGGCGTGGAGCAGGTTGCGCAGGCGGCCCGTCACGCCGTCCACCACCGCCGCCAGCGCCGCGCCGTCCGTCACCATCTTGTACCGCTGCTGGATTTTGAGGGGCTCCTTGGCGTCGCCGCCGGCGTCTGACATCTTGTTCTTGGCCCGCGACCGCCCGCCGAGGGGCGCGCCCGCAGCAACGGGGTTGGAGATAGCCATCGCCTGCGCTGCCGCGCCACCCTCGGCCGGCGCGTTGGACATGCCCATGCCGCGCTTGCCCGAGTCGATAAAGTCGCCGTTGAGGTCAAACACCTTGTCGGACAGCACGGCCTCCTTGAAGATGCCGTACAGCATCTCGACGCTGCTGCTGGGGTCCACGAATATCCACAGCCGGTGCCCGTTCGTCAGTTTCTCCTCCTTGCCGTCGGCCTCGGAGAGCGCCTCTAGGTAGACCGCCACGGGGTAGCCCTCCGTCCGGTGCGTGTTCTTGTCCACACGAAAAGCCATGACGTGCAGCGCAAAGAGCCACAACTGCATCAGCGCCACGCGCGCCACGCCGGTCGGGTTGTCTTCGGAGATATGCACGTCCTGATAACTGTACGCGCCGGGGTCAAAGTCGGTGTCCTGCAACTCGATCACAATCACGCCGGACGCCCAAATTTTCACCGTGTCGGTCTGGATGAAGCCGGGCGAGAGGCAGGGGAAAGAGCGCGCACTGTCGTTCACCGTTGTGGGCACCGCCACCGGCGCCTTTTTGCTCACCACCTTGGACATTTCTTTTTAATATTCACTGTGCTTGGTCGTGTGTTTGTTGGTATTGATGGAAAATATTAGAGAAAAAACCCAAGCCGGTGCGGTTTTTTTCCATCAATTCATGTTTTTTTATTTTTTTTTTGAAAAATAAACAAAGCAAAAAAATGAGCAACGCTTCGCATCGGGTGAGGATACCCCGCGTCCGGAAGTATCATTACGATTACAAACCGATTCCTTTTCAATATGAATTTGAGGAATTAGGAATGTCTGACTGTGAAAAAAATTACCTGCGAAATACGAGCAGTGCTTCTGATTCGGTTTCAAAGGAGGGAGAAAGCCTCCCAGCCGCGGAAGACATTTACTGTTTCACGTGCAGGAAAAAGGTTGACAGGGTTGACGGTCGCCACGTCGGTGGAAAGGAGCCGTGGTATGACCTTCCCGTGAATGACGAGCCCCGCAATGCATGGACTTGCTCGTCAGAGTGTCACGAGACGTACAATCACGTAAAGTATGTCATGAATAGGAAATAAAAAAACAAGCAAAACGTTTTCGTGACGAAAAAAAATTGCATGCAAACATGAGCAACGCTTCTAATCTGATGGGGCTGTTGGACGCGCTGGGGAGCATCGGTGATGACATCCCTATTCCCGAAGAAAAGGACGTCAGGTGTGTCATCTGCAAGAAGAAGAAAAAGTGCAAGTTCGATGGCGTGCACGAGGGCGGCACCGACGAAGGGGAATGGACCTGCTCCTTCATCTGCTTCCACCACAAGCAGGAAAAAATCCGTGCCTCCACCAAGAAATAAAAAAAGGCAAATGCCCCTCTTTAATCATTGCACGCACATGCCGTCTGCGGCGCCTTCCATTTCAGAAAGTGCAGCGGCAACTCGTCAATGGCAAACGGCCGGTCCTCCTTGCAGGCCTCGAGCCGATGCACCTTGGCCGCCGTCGGGATGGCGGGCTTTGTCACCGGCACGGGCGAGAGCGGCGGCATGTCGTCGTCATCAATGGGCTCTAGGGCAGGCGGCAGCCACGGTGCAGGCTCCTTGCTTTTGCGGCCCTTGCGCTTGCGCGTGGCCTCTTTAAATTCCGCCTCGGCGAGCAGTTCGTCCTGCAGCCGCTTCTGCACGGTGCCGCGGAAAGCAGTCAGCGCGGCCAGCAGGATTTCCACCTTGGCGCAGTTGGCGGCCCACAGCGTGTCCGGGATCGTCGTGATGCCGAACGTCATCCACGTCGCGTCCTCGCTCGTAACGTCGGCCTGCTCGTCCGCCAGCACCACCGACACGTTGATGTGGCGGTAGTAGATGAACGACAGCCCCGTCGCCAAGACCTGCGCATGCAGCCCCCCATTCACATTCGCCGTCTCGCCATTGTCCCAGCCGCGCAGCAGCCCCTGCAACTCACCCACCGCGCGCGGATACGTCTTGCACGCAATGTACGCGCCGCGCAGCACGTCAAACCAGCGCGTCAGCGTCGGCTCGTTGATGGGGAAGAGGCGCAACTGCGAGCCGTCGAGCGGCATCGTAAAGCCCTTTTCAAAGGTCTCCTGCGACTCGCCCGACGTGAACCACTGCAGCACCGCCAGAAACTGCCGCAGCGGCTGGTAGTTGCAGTCCAGCAGCAGCGGTGCCCCCGTGTCGTTCAGCAGCGGATGCGTGTCCGCCGGCACGGAGATGCGGATGTCTATCTTGCGCGTCAGCGCACGCATGCGCCGCGTCAGTTGCGCCGTGCGCAGCCCCTCCCACACCGCCAGTAGCGCCATGATGATCACGGCCTGCGTCGTCCCGCACTCGACCTGACTGAGCAGCGCCGCCACGCCCGTGCCGACCCCGCGCTGGTGCCACTGGCGGTACACCGGCGACAGGTAGTGGTCGTAGCCGCACGCGCACTGGCGCCCGATGCGCATGTTGTGGGGCGCACGCACGACGGTGCGATTCTCCACCCCGTGCCGCTCGGGCGTGGGGCAGCGACCCTCGATGTTGGCCAGATGCTGCCCGCGCGCGCGGAATATCA
>Ga0181533_1001670_pt1 | contig 27911 bp, 15 predicted proteins | sample PEATcosm2014_Bin_45_FD_119772 | JGI IMG/M metagenome (GOLD analysis project Ga0181533, IMG submission 119772) | Peatland microbial communities from MTU Mesocosm Facility, Houghton, MI, USA - PEATcosm2014_Bin11_60_metaG | ecosystem: Environmental > Terrestrial > Soil > Wetlands > Peat | place...
CTACGATTTTCGAAAAAACCCCGATTTTAGAGGGCTTTTCCAATTTCAGCGCCGCCTCCTCCGCCGAGGAGACTTGTATCCAATTGAACCTTTTCGACTTACGTTAGGACGCTACTGATTTTGAATCTTGAATTCACAGGTTACACGCGGTTCCTATGCTGAAAACTTTTGTGGTGCATGTCGAAAACAAGCCCGGCGTCCTGACGCGGGTGGCATCACTCTTCCGCCGCCGCGCCTTCAACATCGACTCGCTGACGGTGGGACGCACGGAAAAGCCGGAAGTCTCACGCATGACCATTACCGTTGACGCGGACCAGGACCAGGCGCGCCGGATTGAAGCGAGCCTTTACAAGTTGGTTAACGTCCTTCTGGTGGAAGACATCACCAATGAGCCCGCCATCACCCGCGACTTGGCCATGATCAAGGTGGCCGCGCAGCACGAGCAGCGCTCCCATGTGCTCCAGTTGGTGAACGTCTTCCGGGCGCGGGTAGTCGATGTCGCGCCGGAATCACTCATCATCGAAATCACCGGCGGCGAAGACAAAATCGATGGCCTGCTGGAAGTGCTGCGCCCCTTTGGGGTATTGGAAATGGTGCGCACCGGTATTGTGGCCATGCGGCGGGGAAGCAAGTCCACCACCGCCCCACTCGCGGAAGAACTGGACGAAGTCACGGCCGAAACGGACGACGAAGGCCAGTCGGTGTAGGGGGCAGCGCGGACCTGCCGGTCCGCAGACTTTGGTTGTCAAATGGGGACTTCGCTGGCGGGCAGAATTCTGAAAGCCTGAGGCTCTGCGTTTGGGCATCGAAAAACCCGGCAAGAAGCAAATCCCTGTTGACAGGTTATCAGGCGCGTGCTAGTTTTCTTTTGTTCGCAAGCAGGACGGCTTCACACATCTGCTTCTTGATGGGCTCCTATTGATCAGGCTTTGCTCGGGGGGAGGCTGACTTACCGTCAGCCGCGTGCAGGCAATGGGAGAAACCGCTTTTGGACAGCCCGGAGAACCACTATGTATCGATCAATCCAGCCCGCAACCCTGTCCTGCACGATGCGACACACCTGTTGTAACTAACCTCATATACACTAATTGCAAAAGGGGTTGGGGCGCTTTGCCCTTAGTCAATTCGCGGCAAGTACTCTTTGAGGCTGACCTAAGATGGAGTCGAATGACTTAACCGAGGAGGAGAACCTTTATGTTGCGAGATGGCTTGGTGAGGGCTTTCGGGATTAGCTTATTTTGCGTTTTGGGCGTCGCCCTCTTGGCCCCGCGCTGTGGCGCTCAAGAGACATCAATGGCAACGATCACAGGAACGGTAACCGATGCGAGCGGGGCTGTCGTGCCGGATGCTTCCATCGACATACTGAACCAGAACACCGGCGTCAAGACAACGACCAAGAGCAATGCCGCAGGTGAGTTTGTCGTCCCGGAACTTCCCATTGCTGTTTACACGGTAAGCGCTACCAAACAGGGATTCAACACTTATTCGCAAACCGGCATTGAGTTGCATCCGGGAACGGTGGCCACGGTAAATCCCACCCTTCAGGCGGGGAATATCCGCTCCGTCGTTACGGTGCAAGCGACGGCCACCACGGTGCAGACCAGCACGCCCGAGATCGCCAGTGAGATTTCGTCCGAAGAGGCGTACACGCTCCCCTTGAACGGGCGGAACTTCCAAACCCTGGGTGCGCTGATGCCCGGCGTCATCAACATGTCACCGGACAGTTCGCTCGGTCAGGGCGGCTTTGCCGGTACTGTGGCCATGTCGATTAACGGGATGGGAAATGCCGGCAGCGTCTATTATCTGGACGGGGCGTTTGACATGAATGGCGCCACGGCGACCATCCAGCCCCCGCCGGACACCCTCCAGGAAGTGCGCGTGCTCCAGAACAATTACGGTGTGCAATACAACCTGCAAGGATCCAGTACCGTCATCGTGGAGACCAAGAGTGGAACGGATCGATTCCACCTGACGGCCTTCGAGTATCTGCGCAACACCGACTTCAATGCGCGCAACTTTTTTGCGGCGTCCTCGCTGATTATGCACCAGAATATCTTCGGCGGCACCCTTGGCGGCCCTTTGTTCTTTCCTTACCATCGCCCCAAGAACCCCCAGACATTCTTTTTTGCCAGCCTCCAGATGGCCATCCTCTCCAATGCCAGTACAGTCACCGGGGCGACACCAACGCAGGCCATGCGTCAGGGTACCTTCAGTACCGCCATCACGAACCCTGCGACCGGAACAGCGTTTCCAAATTCCGGCGGGGTTTACCAGATCCCGACGGGCTCGCTCAACACGAATTCACTAGCCCTGATGAACGCGACGGAGCCCTTGCCGAACTACGTATCACCGTCGGGGGGGATCACGAACTATATTAATGTCAACCCCATTTACACGCGGACCCGGGACGACGAAATAAAAGTTGACCACGATTTCGGTTCGCGGACGCGCTTGATGGTCGAATATATCGAGAACCGCCAACTTTACCGCGCCTCTTACAATACGATCATCGGAAACCCGTTTCCGAATAGCTACACGGTGGAACCGAGCGAATGTCAAACGGGTCACGTGCGGCTCACCACCACCATTACCCCCTCCATGGTGAACACGGTCGGCGTCTCCACGGCCCAACTGGTGGCCACCATTGACTTCAATGGGATTGTGCAGCAGAACCAGGTGCCCAGTTTCGTTGAGAACTTGCCGTTTAAGGGTGGTTACAACCAACAGTTCCTCCCCACCGTCGCCATTTCCGGCGGGTGGGCGTCGTTTGGCGGCCCTTCCCAATACCCTCTCTATCATGCTTCAACGATGAACAACGAATTGGGGGATGACTGGAGCTATCTGCATGGCCACCACTATATCCAGGCGGGCTTTGTGTACCACAAGGGGACCAAACGGCAGAATTCTTTTGCCCCGTCCAACGGGTCGTGGTCCTTCAGCGGTAAGTTTACAGGGAATGCGGTGGCAGATTACCTCATTGGGGATGGCGCCTCGTTCAGCCAGGCCAGCTCCCAGCCCCGCTTCTATGCTCACAACTATATGTTCTCTCCCTATGTCCAGGACCAATGGAAGGTGACGCGCCGTCTCACCATCACCGCGGGCATTCGCTGGATGGCACTGCCCGGCACAAATCTTCAGCACGGCCTGGAGGCGATTTTCAATCCTGCCCTGTATAATCTTGCCAACGCGCCGACCGTAAACAATAACGGCACCATAACTCCCACGGCAAACTACAGCGCCACCAACGGGCTGATGTTTAACGGCGTCAACGGGGTCCCGTTGAATTTCACCACCGAGTACTGGTCCTATTTGTCTCCGTCCGCAGGTTTTGCCTGGGACATCTTTGGAGACGGCAAGACGGCGCTCCGCGGTGGGTATGGGATTTCGTACAATAATCAGCCCTATCAATCGTTTTGTGCGAACCAGTGCGCGGTCAATCCACCGCTTATCCAAACGATCAGCCTGGCGAACCCGAGCTTTCCCAACCCTCTTGGGGCCACCGTCAATGCGACCCCAGCCCCGAGCTTGAACAGCGAGGATCGCAATGATCGAACGGCGCAAATACAAACCTTTAGTCTGAGCTTGGAGCATCAATTTGCCGGCGCCTGGTTCACTTCCATCACCGGGGCTGGCGATCTCGGCCGGCACGAGACAGCGCTGTGGAATATCAACCAGCCACTCCCGGATGCCCCCTATCAATTTAATCCGGAGATCAACGCGCAGACGTATTCCAACAACGTCCTGGTCCCGTTCCAAGGTTACGCAGGCATCAGTGCAATTGAACCGGCTCTGAATACGAACTGGTACGGGCTGGAAATCGGCGTGCGCCACCCGGTGGGACACAATGTGTCTCTTACCATTGCTTACACGTGGCAGCATGATCTGTCGGAAATCAGGGGCAACTCACTGTTTGATAACGAGGCTGGCCCCGTCAACGTTTATGAGCCGGGAGATGACTACGGAAACGCGGCCATTAATGTGCCGCAAAGCCTCTCCTTTGGCTACATTTGGAATCTGCCGTGGTATCAGAATGCGCACGGATGGCAAAAACAGGTGCTCGGTGGATGGCGGTATTCCGGCTTGACCACGATTGAGGAGGGCTTCTCGCAAAACCCTGGTCTGAGCATTTCCCATCCGGGGTTATCGAATCGTCCCAATACTGTCAGCGGGACCTCGGTGGCGGGTCCAAAAACTCTCGGTGAGTGGTTTAACACTGCTGCCTTCGCGGCTCCGGCGGTTGGTTATTTCGGAAGTGCCGCTCCCGGCGACATTTATGGACCGGGGTTGGTGGACTTCGATATGGCCGTCTACAAGGATTTTCACATTACCGAGCAACACAAGCTGGAGTTTCGAGCCGAGGCTTTCAATGTTTTCAACCACACGAACTTCAACGGCGTTTCGACGTCCTTCGGTTCGGGAACCTATGGCACCATAACGTCGACCCGCGACCCGCGGATTTTTGAATTCGCTTTACGTTATCAGTTCTGAATGAAAGGATGAGGACGAATAACGACTCGATTCTCAAACCCGGAAAAGAGCTTCGAAATTGAACCCACAGAGTAAGACCCGTTGTGGTTGGCGGAGGGTAGGACGCTGGTTCGCGACCTTGCTGGTCCTGAGCGCAGGCCCGCTATACCTGGCGGGGCTTCCCCAGGACCAGCAAGGCCCGAACATCATCCTCATCGTTTCCGATCAACTTCAGGCCGACAGGATTCATGCTTACGGTAACCCTCGGCTGACCACCCCCAATATCGATCGGCTGGCGGAAAGAGGAGTGCGTTTCGCGCATTTCTTCACGGTCGGTTCGTGGACCGCTCCCTCCTTTGCCACGCTCCACACGTCCCTGTTCCCCTCGCGCAGTGGCGTGACGGTTTTTTGGCGTCCGGGCATGCCGGTGCTCAACAAAGATATCCCGGTGATGACCGAAGTTTTCAAGAACCACGGTTATTACACCACGGCTTTGGTTAACAATTCCCTGGCAGGTCAAACCTTAACCGGGCGCGGATTCGATGAGTATTACGAAGGAGCGGCCATCGCCATCGACGTGACGGAAAGGCTGGGTCTCGGCGCGAATTCTCTCTACACGGCGCCGGCTACGCTCGACCGCGTCGTCCCTTGGCTTGACCGCCACCGCTCGCAGCGATTCTTCCTGTACGTGCATTTTTGGGAGCCTCATTCGCCTTACAATCCGCCCGCGGAAGATGACATCTTCAAGTCGGACGCTTATCCTTACATGTCGGATACGGGTTACGACGTCGCTCACGCGCCGCTGAAACGCTTGGCGATGCTGGGCGATCAGAAGGCCATTGAGCGGTTGTATCAGCTTTACGACGGAAAGATCCACTTCGTCGACAGATACATTGGCAAACTGCTGGATCACGTGCACGAGATCGGGCTCGATGGAAACACCGTGATCGCACTCACCTCAGATCACGGGGAGCTGATGTTCTCGCACCCCAAGGATTTCCTTACCGCCGATCATCGCTCGCTGTACGACGAAAACCTGCACATACCGTTTATCGTTGCCGGCCCGGGCGTCCCGCGGGGCAAAGTGGTTAGCGGGCTGGCCTCCAACATTGATTCCGCGCCCACACTTCTCGACCTGGCGGGCCTGCCGCCACTCGCCGATGCCGAGGGCCATAGCCTGGTTCCGATGATCCAGGGCAAGACTTCAGAGATGAATCCTTACATTTACGCCGAAGAAGACTTGGGAATCCTGGCGCGGTCGGTACGCTCCAAGAATTACCGGCTGATCAAATACCTCTGGGACGGGAAAACGCAGCTCTTCGATTTGAATCATGACCCCGGCGAACAAGTGGATATCGCCCCATCGAATCCCGCTGCCTTGGGAGAGCTTTCGGCGCGACTGAATGAATGGATGAAGGTGAACCAGCCGTCCAGAGAAATTCAGCTTCGGCGATGGAGGATATTTACCCAACCCGAAAAGGAAACCACCGTGGATGACCAGTCCATCGGAGGCCGCTTTCTGCTGACCGGAGGCGGGTGGCACAACGATGTGGCCACCGAGAGCGGCAATTGGGAAGTGGGCGCCTTCTGGACCGAGGGCGGCGATGGGACGAGGACCGCCGTGTGGCGGAACGACGATCCGATGATTGGCAACTACCGGATTTCGCTCTATTACGGCCACCCGGCCATTGGGCGTTTGGCTTCCAACGCACCCTTCACGATTGTTTCCGAAGGCGGATCAAAAACCGTGCAAGTCGACTTCAATCGCGACGCGGGCGAATGGAAGATTCTGGGGACGGCCGTCAATCCGTATTACGTCAAGCTGACGAACGCGGCGAACGGAGCGATTCTCGCCGACGCCGTGAAGTTCGAGAGGGTGGACTGACCTGCCTGTCGCTTCCCAGGCCGCGGCACCATCGGCTCGGACGGTGGTGAAGTAACCATGAAAGTAACTCGAATCATCCTCTTGCTACTTATTCTGCCTTCGGCTGCCTGCGCCCGCCGTGCTGTGGATGCGCCTATTGAGGAGACCACCGTAACGGTCGACTGGAACCATGTTATTCGGGTTTCCAACACCAACGCCACGCTGCAAGTAGTGGTGACCCCTTTGATGGGCCCCAACTCGCCCATTCACGACCAAGTCTTTCGGGCTTTGCAGGATCTCCGATGCGACTACATCCGCTATGTACCTTGGCTCCCCTACCCTAAGCTGGCGGTGGCGGAGCTTGAACCGCCGGCTAACGGCAAAACGTCGTGGGATTTCTCCCTCATTGACCCGTTTGCCATCGACTTTGCGCAGGCCTCTCAGGGCCACTCGACCATCTGGAATTTCAGCACCATCCCCCAGTGGATGTTCAAGACGGTTAAGCCCGTGCCGTATCCAGCCGACCCGAACCAGCCGGTTTGGGATTACGAACAGGGGACCGACTTGCGTGACCCGAGCATGAAGGAGGTGGCAGATTATTACGCCCGGCTAGTAAGTTGGTACACCCAGGGCGGGTTTTCGGATGAATTTGGGAAACGACACGAGTCCGGCCATCACTACAAGATTGACTACTGGGAGGTGCTCAACGAGGTCGACCTCGAACACCACATGACGCCGCAGTTCTACACCGCGCTTTACGGCGCCGTGGTGGCGGCGATCCGCAAGGTCGACCCCCAAGTGAAATTCGTGGGAACGGCCTTGGCTGCCCCCTCCGTCGAGCCCCAGTATTTCGAGTATTTCCTGGATCACAAGAACCATAAGCCGGGCACGCCCCTGGATATGATCTCCTATCATTTCTACGCAACCCCAACCCCGGACGAGAGTTTCGATGTCTGGCGCTACACGTTTTTCGTTCAGGCGGATGGTTTCTTGAGCACCGTCCGTTACATTCAGACGGCTCGGCAGAGGCTCTCGCCGGAAACGGGGACCACCGTTGATGAAGTCGGAGCAATTTCCGCAGACGATTTCAAACAGGGCGAACCGGGGCACGTCACTCAGCCCATACCGGGATCTTTCTGGAATCTGTGCGCGGCGCTCTATGCGTATCTGTACGGCGAGCTCTCCCGTCTCGGGGTCGAGGGAGTGGGTGAATCCGCCCTCGCGCAGCTTCCCGGATTTTATCCCAGCGTCACTATGATGGATTGGAACACGGGAGAGCCCAATGCGCGTTACTGGGTTCTGAAGCTTCTCCGCGATAACTTTGGCCCGGGTGACAAACTGGTTGAGGCCAGCGTGGGCGTTCCCTATGTTTATGCTCTAGGATATGTCGGGGCCGAGGGTAAGCACAAAATTCTTTTGGTCAACAAGCGCAATCGGCCGTTTGAGGTTTCTATTCCCGGAGGCGCGGGTGCAATCGAAGACTATGTCGACCAAACTACGGGCAATCACGCCCCGGCTTCCGTGCACTTGACAGGCGACAGCGTTAACCTGGGAGGGCTGGCGGTGGCCGTGGTCACTCTTGCACCCTGACGACCTCGTTTCACGCGGCCGGCTCTTCCTCCTCAGGAATCAGGCCCAGTATGGCACGTGGTATTCCACGCAAACGACCCTGAATGTTCTGGACGCCCTCGCCCGCCCTGATCATAAGTCTGGGAAAAAGCCGATCGCGGGAATATGATTTGAAAGTGGGAGGATAATTACCGATGCCGACGAGGAGGACGTTTCTTGGCGGGCTTGCCGGCGCCGCATCCGGACTGTTGACCCGAACAACTCGCGGCGCGGTGGCACGGCCTACGGACCGCAAACCGAATCTGCTTTATCTGTTCGCCGACGACCATGCGGGCTATGTATTTCGCGCCGATGGAAACCGGCGGGCCTATACCCCGAACCTTGACCGGTTGGCGTCCGAAGGGACGCGATTTGCCGCGAACTACTGCAATGCTCCTGTATGTACCCCCTCTCGCCAGTCGATTCTGACCGGACAGTTGCCGCACTCGGCGGGCGTCACGGTCCTGGGCACTCCCCTGGATGAAAGCAAGCCGACCTTGGCGAAGAATCTCGACGCGTCGGGATACGTAACCGCCGTCTTCGGGAAAATGCACTTCAATCGGCCCGGAACCCCCGGCATGCACGGCTTCCAGACCGCTTGCACGGAAGACGTCGCCCAAACTCGCTGGTTGTACGATGTCGGCCCCGAGCAGGCGCCCGAGGGCATTCGCACCAAACCCAGGTGGAGGCCGTTCCACGATCCCGCGCGCATTTGGCTGAATGCCGACAAGCTTCCCTTCCCCCGGTTCGAGGCCGGCATGAAGAGTACGTGGACGGCGCAGCACGCTTGTCAGTTCTTAACGGAGCATCGGAACGACCCGTTTGCCCTCTGGGTGAGCTTTCAGGAGCCGCACTCGCCGTTCGATTTCCCCATCGAAGACCGAAGCCGATTCGATCCTCAAAGTTTCCCGGTGCCAGAGGTCGGTCCGGAGGATCCTCCGCAAATTCCGCTGATTTTCCGCGATCTCAGTGCGGCGGATAAGCAAGGCATCATCGCGGCGGATTACACGTCGGTGGCTTTCCTCGACCATAGCGTGGGCACGGTCCTCGCCAAGCTCAACGAACTCGGACTGGATCGCGACACGCTGGTCATCTACATGGCCGATCATGGCTACAGCCTGGGCCAGCACGGCCGCTTTGAAAAACACTGCTGCTACGACCCGGCACTGCGCGTGCCCTTGATGATGCGATGGCCCGGCCGGATTGCTCGTGGCGTGGTGACGGATTTCACCGAGTCCGTTGACGTCGGCCCCACCATCCTTGACCTCCTCGGCACCGAACGGTTCGAGGTCAATCACGGTCAAAGCCTTCGTGCCTATGTCGAGGGCAAGCAGGTGGAAAAACCCAGGGAAGAGATCTTTAGCGAGTATCTCGAAAACGAGGAAGCGTGCGTCCGGACAACGGAGTGGAAGTTTGTCCACTGTAGCGGCCGGCGAGCCCGAACGGACGGATATATAACTGACAACCCCACTCCTGGCCGTTATATCCGTTTGTATGACCTCAAGACGGATCCCGGCGAGTTTCACAACGTGGCGGATCAGCATCCCGCCGTCGTGAAAAAGTTGTCCTCGGACATGCTCGCGGTTTTCCGGGCAACCCATCCCGAGGCGCACCAGGAACCCGAGAAACTTGCCGATGCGGATGCCATCGATTGGTATCTACGACCGCGCGATGCCAAGCCCTCTCCGGCCGGGTTGTGAGAACGATGAACATGAAATTCTTCACCATGATCGCGGCGGTGACCCTTGCAATCCTATGCCCCTCACTGAACGTGCTGACTGCTGCGGAAGCAAACATCCGCATGGTGCCGAATGTTCCCGTGCCCCTGCGCGACGGCACAATCCTGGCGGCCGATGTCTATCTACCGGCGGAGACGGGACGCTATCCGGTTCTCATCGACCGCACGCCCTACGGCAAGGCGGGGGGAAAGGGTGAGGGAGTTTACTTTGCGCCTCACGGATACGCGGTGGTGATTCAAGATACGCGCGGCCGATACGACTCCGACGGCGATTGGTGCGCCTTCACGCACGAGGCCGACGATGGACAGGACACCATCGCCTGGGCGGCGCGCCAGCCTTGGTCGAATGGCAAAGTGGTGACGATGGGCGCCTCCTACAACGCCATGGACCAATGGCTCGCGGCGACCCGCGACAATCCCGCGCTCGCGGCGATGATTACGGGCTTCTGCCCTTCGGATCTGTACGGCACCACCATCTACCCTGGGGGCGCCTTCAAACTCGGCATGATGGCGTGGGCTATCCAAACCGGCAGACATACCTTGCTCGGAGTCACCGCGTTCCTCCACTGGCCGGATTTACTGGGCCATCTTCCCGTGAGCGTGGCCCTCGAGGAGGCAGGTTTCAATCAGCCCTTCTATAACGACTGGATCGATCACCCCTCCCATGATGAATATTGGCGGGCGATGGGCTGGGAGGGTGTACCCAGGAATCTCAATGTGCCGGTATTTCTTTATGGCGGCTGGTACGATTTATTCCAAAAAGGAACGATGGAAGATTTCCTGGAAATCGAGCACGGCGCAAACGTCGCCACGCGCAGCGCAGAAAGACTGGTGTGGGGGCCCTGGGGACATGGCATGTACGGGCCGGTGATTGGCGACATGGACTTCGGCAAGCAAATCGTGGTGGACTTGCAACCCCGGGAACTTCGTTGGCTCGACCATTACGTTCGCGGCGTGGAAAACGGGGCCGAGCGCGACGCACGCGTGGACATGTTTGTGCTGGGCCGCAATGCGTGGGAGCAGATGCCGGATTGGCCCCCGTCTGCCACCCAACGCGTTAGCTATTTTATGAATAGCCATGGACATGCCAATACCTTGCATGGAGATGGCGTTCTCGAGCTGACCCCTCCCCAAGAGGAGACGCGGGATCAATTCACTTATGACCCCGCCAACCCCGCGCCCACCCACGGCGGGGGATACTCGCCGCGACTCGTCCCAGGAATTTGGGGCGTTCGCGACCAGCGCCCGGTGGAAGAACGCTCCGACGTGCTGGTGTATACCTCCCCTCCCTTCCCTCACGATATGGAAGCGGCGGGCCCCGTCACGGTCCACCTCTTCGCCTCGAGCGACGCTCGCGACACGGACTGGACCGCCAAAGTCTTGGACGTCGCCCCCAGCGGATACGCCATGAACCTGACGGATGCCATCTTGCGCGCCCGCTACCGCCACTCCTTCGAGCATTCTGAGCTACTGACTCCCGGAGAGGTTTACGAATTCAAAATCGATGGGGGTTACACGGACAACGTTTTCCTGAAAGGGCATTGTCTACGCCTGGAAATTTCCAGCAGCAGCTTCCCCGCGTTCTCGCGCAACACCAACACCGGCAACCAACCCGAGAAGGATGCGCAGTTCAAGGTGGCCCATCAAACGATTGTCCACGGACCGGGCCGCGCTTCCTATCTCGAGTTGCAGATGAAGGAAAGCAAAACAGCAAATTGAGTGTGCATCATGGATTTTCAAAACAAAGTTGTGGTCGTTACCGGTGGCGCCTCGGGGATCGGCTTGGCGTGCTGCCGCGAATTCGCGCAAAGGCATGCTGCCGTGGCCGTAGTGGACCTTGACGAAAAGGCCGGCCGGCGCGCCGCGAAGGAATTGCGCCAATGGGGTGGCCGTGCTGAACTCTTTCATTTCGATGTCAGCAAGCGCTCCCAAGTTGAGGCCGGCGTCGCCAAGATCGCGAAGAAGTTGGGCGGAATCGATGTCCTGATCAATAATGCCGGCATCCAGCGTTATGCCTCGGCGACCACCTGCTCGGAGGAAGAATGGGATTTGGTGCTCAACGTCAACCTGAAAAGCGCTTTCCTGATGTCGAAGTATGTGATCCCGGTGATGATCAAGCAGGGCGGCGGAGCCATTGTCAATACGGGTTCAGCGCAGTCGGTTGCCGCCCAAAGCAACTCCGTGCACTACGTCGTCAGCAAGCACGGCATCCTCGGACTCACGCGCTGCCTGGCGCTCGATTACGCCAAGCAGAACATCCGCGCGAACTGCGTGATGCCCGGCGCCATCGATACGCCGATGTTGCGCTGGGCGGTATCACTCGGTCCCGATCCGGAAGGCACTTTAGCGGCCTGCGACCGGATACACATGCGCGGGAAGATGGGGAAGCCGGAGGAAGTAGCTCGCGTCGTGGTTTTTCTGGCGAGTGATCTCGCCTCCTTTATCACCGGTGCGGCGGTCGCCGTGGACGGCGGGATCTTGGTCCCGGTGGGCGGAATGGCGTTCCAAGAAGGGGGCTTGCCAGCGCCGAAGCGGTGAGGCATTATCATTCGCGAAGCAAGGCAAGCAGATTCCCGATCGGGAAGGGGAAAACATTCTCATGACCCAGCAACTTGCATGTTTGAAAACGAAATGGAACGGACGCGAGGCGTACACACTCCACAATGACCTCGTGCAAATGGTAACCTTGCCCGGAGGCGGCCACATCGCGGAATTTCAGTTCTTGGCCAGCACGGGATTGCCCGTCCTCAATCCCCTTTGGGTTCCACCGTGGAAGTCCATCGAGCCTTACCAATATCGGGCGGAAAAGGACGCCGCGGTATACGGTCCGTCGAATGAAGGGAAACTGCTCTCCGGCATCGCCGGGCACAACATTTGCCTGGATTATTTCGGTCCGCCGTCGGAGGAAGAGGCAGCACAAGGCCTCTCGACGCACGGGGAAGCGCCTTCGGCCAAATGGCAGAAGACGAAGCTCCACACAACTTCGCAAGAGGTCAGCCTCACTCTCGCGGTGCCCCTGCCGGTGGCGGGCCTGCGCTTCAGCCGCGAAATCCGCCTGCGGCGCGGCGAGTCTGTGGCCTATTTTGCCGAGACCGTTGTCAACGAAAAGAAGGCCGACCACTTCTTCCACTGGACCCAACACGTCACCCTGAGCCCGCCCTTCCTGGGGCACGAAACCAGCCGCATCGCGATCTCCGCCACCCGAGGGAGAACCCATCCGGGCGGTTACGGGGGCAATGACTTGCTCGCCGCGGGGCGCAACTTTCATTGGCCCTTTGCCCCAGCGGTCACCGGCGGAAGCATTGATCTTACACGCCCCTTCGCGCGTCAGGGGCTGGGATTCCTAGTGTCGCTTTTGCTGAATCCACGCCGGCAAGTGCAATACGTCGCCGCGCTTAACGAACCTCACCACCTTCTGGTGGGCTACTGCTTCCGTCGCAGCGATTTTCCCTGGGTGGCCATTTGGGAAGAGAACCAGTCGCGAGCGGCGGCGCCGTGGAATGGGCGCTGCCAAACGCGCGGGCTCGAGTTCGGTTCAACCCCCTCTCCGGTAACGCGGCGGGAGGCGTTCGCGGTGTCGCCGATGTTCGACACGCCAACCTTTTCCATCGTTCCCGCGAAAGGGAAGACGACTGCCAACTACTTGAGCTTTCTCACACCAGTCCCGGAGGATTTTGGCGGGGTGCGCGACATCCAGGTCGCCAAGAACGAAATCCTGATCCAAGGGAGCGGCCGCCGGTCTTCACTGCACTTGCCCGCTTCCGGGCTGGCGGAGACAGGTTGGGTGTGAAGCGGATTTCGACAAGCTTGCAAAGTATCACGAAATTCGGCCTATCGGTACGACTTGACCGTGGGCCACAACTCGGCCAGAGGTTTCTGGATACCGCGGCAAACCATGATGGGTAGATCGTCTTCATAGGGTTGTACCCAAGGCGAAGTAAAAGTCGCGGCGCGCTCGCTGGAGGCGAACAAATGCTCGCGCGCTCCGCAGTCTCCCGCCACATCGATGATCACGTTGCCGCTGTAGCCGTGCGTTCCCCAAAGGTAATACTGATTGTGGCCGCTGATCACCGGGGGCAATCCGTACTGCCGTCCGAAGAAATCGATGGCCGCCGCCTCGCCGTAATTCTGGGTCACGATGGTCGCCTGCGCCCGATCGCTCGGCGAAAGGGACTGATAAACCTTCGCGACGGTCGCGGCCATTTCGGGCCAGCCGTGCATATCCGCCCAATCGGTGGGAAGGGCAGGCAGGCGCTGGTGCTCGGTGGCAATGGCTTGGTGGGGGATGTGCAAGATCCCGAGCAGTCGGTTGGTGTAGGAGACCACCTGCTCTTCCGGCAAAATCGGTAATGCGAAGGGGACGAAAACAAGCCCCAAAACGATCGCGGCTGTAGCCACGGCCGGCCGAAGCACCTTCCATCGATTCGTCCAGGCTTCGATCGCTACACCGCCAGCCGCCATGAGGTACGGGTATACGTCGGCAGGATAGTAGTGTTTTCCATGCAGCACGATCATGAAGACAACCAAGATGATATACGTGTAACCGAGGAAACGCAGACGCGCGTTCCATAACAGCCAAACCAGGCCGATAATCCACACCAGAGAAAGAAACACATTGGTGATGAGGAGCTGCTGAAACAGGTATTGCACGGGACCGACGATGATGTTCTTTCCGTGCTGACCATTGCGCAGCAGTTCCAGCATGGGAAACCCGTAATGCGCCTGCCACAGGAAATTTGGCAACGCGATCAGCCCGCAGACACCGCAACCCACCAGGAACCAGCGCGAAAAGAGAATCCTCCGTTCGGGTGTAAGGAGTAAGCCCAGCAGCAATGCCGCAAAGAAGAACACCACGCTGTATTTGCTCTGAAGGCAGATGCCAACAATTGCGCCCACTGCCAGCCACCCACGGGGATCACCCCCTTTCGCCAAGCGCAGCGTGTAAAGCGCCGCCAACGGCCAGAGCCAAAGACCGACCATGTCGGGGGAAACCTTCATCCCGAAGTTCATCAGGACGGGGGCGAAAAACACCACGAGGGCGGCGAGGACCTCAGCGAAAGCTCCTCCCCCCAACTCCGCGGCGAGCAAACACGCAACGTACACGCCCGCAGCGGCAAAGAACGCGGGGACCGCGCGCAAAAGCACCAGCGAATGACCGAATATCTGCGTTGCGGCGGCGAGGAGGGGCGCCAGAGGAGGTTGGTCAACGTAGCCCCACTGCGGGTGCTGCCCACAAATAATGAAATAGAGCTCATCGCGAAAATATCCATAGTGCGGATTACCAATCAGATGCAACCCAAACGTCGCGATGGCGGCAATCAACGGGATTCGAAGGCGGTCGCTTGTCAGCGTATTCATGATTCTAGGCATGAAAGAAAACCCCACGGCGAAACCATACCATTCTAGCCCGGATTATCACCACGCGTAAACGCTCTCAGGGGGCTGCCGGAAGGGCGGGGCTAAACAGGTTGCGGAAAAATCGTTGGGACTGTCATGATGTAGAATACTGAGTTCGTTTTTGCCGATCTGGCCTTGGCCAAGGCTGGCCCCTGTCGCAACCCGGCTGGGGGGCAATCAGAGAGGGGGAGAAATGAACTGCAATCGCCGGAGATTTCTGGAAGTTGCCGCGCTGGGCGGGGGCTTGATGGGTAACGGGAAACTCACCAGCGCTTTCCTTATTCCCCGCATGGGAGAGGATTTTTCCCAAGTCCCCGGAGTGGTGGTGTCGCACTCGCCGGCGAGCACGGGAATCTATCTTGGCTCACCCAGCCTCGCCATCCTTCCCGATGGCCGGTATTGCGCCACCGGCGATGAATTTGGCCCTCGCTCGACCGAGGCCACGAGCGCAGTCATGCGCGTGTTCATCTCGGGTGATCGCGGCCAGACGTGGGAACGATTGCCCAATGTGAAACCGGCGTTCTGGTCAACGCTGTTTGTTCATCGCAAGGCCCTGTACCTAATTGGATCGACGAATTCCGTGGACAGCCGGCTTTTCGTACGGAAATCATCGGACTGGGGGAAATCCTGGTCAACTCCCACGGGCCCTGAAAACGGCCTGCTGCGGCCCGACGTTCTGGTCCGGACCGGTACCGGCAACATCACCCTTTGCCAAGGCCGCCTCTGGTTCGGATCGGCCTTTGATGTTCTCGGCCCGCACGAATGGGGAACGGCCTCCCGGTTTTTCGTCATGTCGGCCCCGCTCAAGGCCGATCTGCTGAAAGACTCCAGTTGGACGTACTCCACTCCCATTGTTTCCAACCCGTCATTCCTGCAAGGTGGTTTTCACGGGTGGGTCGAGGGGACGATCACCACCGGACCCACGGGCTTGCCCGTAGCCCTGTATCGTGTGGACTACCACGAACTCCCGGAAAAAGCCCTAGTTGCCAGGGCGTCCCGGGATGGTACGATCCTGGGCTTCGATCCCCTGAAGGACTTCATCAACTTTCCCGGGGGTTGCAAGAAGTTCATTGTCCGCTACGACCGGGTGAGCAAGCTCTATTGGAGCCTGAGCAATTGGGTGCCGAAGCGCCACGCGGACTTCAATGTGGAGCGAACGCGCAACACGCTGGCGATGATCTCCTCACCCGATCTCTACCACTGGACGATCCGCACCGTCGTGCTGCACCACCCCGATGTCCATTTCCACGCGTTCCAATATGTGGACTTCCAGTTTGATGGAAATGACATGATCGCCTTATCACGCACCGCCTACGACGACGGCTTGGGTGGAGCCCATTCCCAACACGACGCCAACTTCATCACTTTCCACCGCTTCCGGAACTTTCGCGACCTCACCCCGAAGGACGCACCGGACGGCTTGGTGGATGAAATCCTGCAAGGGAACAGCGAAGCTTTCAAAGGTGGATAAAGCACTAATGGGGGCTAATATCAGACGATATGCGAACATCCTTGAGACGCAGGAGCGACAATTTGTCGATCTTAGCGCGGTGGACAAAATCAACCTGTTCGTTTCCGAGGGCGAAGTGTTCGGCCTACTCGGGCTAAATGGCGCTGCCAAGACCGGTACGGGTTTCGACCCTACTTGCCGCCGCTCTTCAACTCATTCACTGCGGGAAGTTTTGAGGAGTTCCAACCGCCGCCCAGCGCTTCGATCAAAAGGACGCTGGAGCTCATGCGGCGAGTCAGAATATTCAGGGCTTGCACCTGGTCTTGCAGAAGAATGGCTTGTTCGGTGATGACGGCGAGGTAATTGACGGTGCCGGCCTTGTACTGGTAAGTGGAGATATCCAGCGCATTTTGGGCAGCTTGTACGGCATCGTTCTCGGCTTGCGCTTCGTTCTCCAGCACGCGCAACGCCGCCAGATTGTCTTCGACTTGCTGGAAGCCCACGAGAACGGTCTGACGATAATTTGCCACCGTGGCGTCATAGGCAGCCAGTGTCTGATCCACCGTCGCGCGGCGCCTGCCGGCATCGAAAATGGTCTCCGCCAACTCCGGCCCCACGGACCAGAAACGGCTTGGCCAGGAGATCCACTTTAAGAATGCCGTGCTTTCCAGGCCTCCCGCGGCGCTGATGGTAAGGGTTGGGTAATAAGCGGCTTGGGCAATGCCAATCTGCTCGTTGGCCTGGGCCATCTGGCGTTCGGCGGCGGCGATATCAGGCCGGCGCTCCAGCAGGTTGGAAGGAAGTCCCACCGGCACGGGTGGAGGTGTGATCTTAATGGGACTGTAAGAGATGGAAAGTTCCGCAGGGGGCTTGCCGGTCAGGACGGCAATGGCGTGCTCGTACTGCGCGCGCGCCACGTCATAATCGATCAATTCAGCCCGCGCCGTGTTCAATTGGGTCTGCGCCTGGGCGACGTCCGAGCCCGACGCCACACCACTGGTAAACCTGTCTTGCGTGAGCTTAAGGTAATCCTGATAAGACTTTACGGTGGTTTCGAGCAATTCCTTCTCGCTATCCGCGCCGCGCAGCTCAAAGTAATCTTGCGCAAGTTCCGCCTGATAAGACAGTCGTGCGTTTTCCAACTGGGCGGCACTGACTTGTGCGGCCTCCGCACTCGCCTGAATACTGCGCCGGATACTTCCCCAAATATCGGCTTGATACGAAACATCCACCGGAAGATCGTAGGTGGTATACTGGTTTCCATTATTGCTAGCCCCAGATCGTGAGTTCACAATGGAAGGAGCGCCGGAAACGGTCGGGTACAGGTTCGAGCGCGCGATTCGCACGGCGAGTTTAGCCTCGCGGAATTGCGCCTCCGCCGCCATGAGATTCTGGTTCGAAACACTCACCTGTTCTTCCAGGGAATTGAGCTCCGGGTCGTTATAGATTTCCCACCATTTGCCGCGCGCCAGGGCGTCGCTGGGCTGCGCCGGCGCCCACTCGGCCGCCTCGGGAGAGTTCGCGGGAGGGAGCTCCTTGTAAGCCGGTGGCGCGGCGGCGGGGGGGCGTTTGTATTCCGGCCCTACCCGGCAGGAAGGAAGCAGTAGGCAGAAGGCAGAAAGCAGGAGGCAAAGAGAAAAGGCAAAAGGCAAAAGGCAAATGTCAAAAGGCAAAAGGCGAAAGCTGAAAGGCAAAACCCAGAACGTACGCCCTTTTGCCTTTTGACATTTGCCTTTTGACTTTTGACTTCGCACTATCCCTCTTTCCATCTACCTACTCCTTTGTGCTTTCCGCTTTCTGCTTACTGCCTTCTGCCTACTGTAGGTTAGGCCTCCGGGGCCAAGGGCAAGATCCTCTCGGGACCTATTCCCCGAACCCGATACCGCCAATTTTGCAACCGGTCAAAATAGAGGTACACCACGGGAGTCGTGTACAACGTCAGCAACTGGCTGACGGCCAGCCCGCCGATGATGGCGATTCCCAGGGGACGGCGAAATTCCGATCCGGTACCGGTGCCGAGGGCGAGCGGTAGAGCGCCCAGCATGGCCGCCATGGTGGTCATCAGGATGGGGCGGAAGCGCAACAAGCATGCTTCGTAGATCGAGTCCCGGGAAGACTTGCCTTCGTTGCGCTCGGCGGCCAGAGCAAAATCAATCATCAGGATGGCGTTCTTTTTTACAATTCCAATCAGCAGAATGATTCCGATGAGGGCGATCACCGTGAGGTCCGTATGCGTGAGCATGAGCGCCAGCAGGGCGCCCACGCCCGCCGACGGCAACGTCGAGATAATGGTGATGGGATGAACGTAGCTTTCATAGAGGATCCCGAGCACCAAGTAAACCGAAATGAGCGCGGTAGCGATCAGCAGGGGCTCGCTGCCGAGGGAATCCTGATAGGCTTGCGCGGTTCCGGCGAAACCGGTGCGAATGGTCGCGGGCAAACCAATCTTGCTGGCCTTTTCGGTGATGGCGTCCGCGGCATCTCCCAACGCGATGCCCGGCATGAGATTGAAGGAGATGGTCACCGAGGGCGAGAGGCTCTGGTGGTTAACCGAAAGTGGCGCGGTAATGGGGGCATATTGGGTGAAGGCACTGAGGGGAACGGCCTGCCCACTCGGCGAATGCACGTAGACTTGGCGCAGGAACAGCGGATTCTGCAAGAATTGGGGCGCCACCTCCATAACCACGTGATACTGATTCAGCGCCGTGTACATGGTCGAGACCTGGCGTTCACCGAAGGCATCGTAAAGGGTATTGTCAATCAGTTGCGGCGAAATGCCGAAGCGCGCGGCGGTAGCACGATCATACTGCAAAAAGGCCTGGAGCCCCTGGTTCTGCTGATCGGTGTTCACGTCGGCGATGAGGGGAACGGTTCTCAACTCCTGGAGCATGCGGGGGCCGTAGGTTTGCAGATCCTTCAGATTGTCACCCCGCATAGTGAATTGATACTGGGAGGCGCCAAAGCGGCCCCCCACGCGCACGTCTTGATTGGCTTGCATATAGAGGGTGGCGCCCGGCACCCGGGCCAGCTTGGGTCGCAGCCGCGCAATGACCAGGTCGGCGGTGATTTTTCTCACCTCAGGGGGCTTGAGCGCGATAAACATATTTGCGGTGTTCATGGAGCCGCCGCGCGGGCCACCTCCGCCGGTAAAACCGTTGACGGTATCCACGGCCGGGTCGGCGTCCACAATGTCGATCATCTGCCGCAAAATCTTGTCCATGGCTTGAAACGACGTATCCTGATCACCTTGAATCGAGCCACTGATGCGTCCGTTATCTTGCTGGGGAAAGAACCCCTTGGAAACGTGAACGTATAGGTAAAAGTTGAGTCCAATCGTAGCGATCAGGGTCAGAAAAGCGACGAAGGCACAAGGTAGCATCACTTTCAGCGTGCTCCCGGACTGCCGAATGTCTAACCCAAATGTCGCCGTCAGGATGAGCAGGATTATGCCCAGGCGCAGGACATTGGGCCCCATTGCGTCGCCCAAATTGTAAAAGAAGAGGGGAATCGCTAGGAGGAGCAGCCAAATGCCCAGCACAATGCGGACGACCTCAAACGTTTTCCCATACTTCCGCCATATCGAAGCGACCACGGAGTTCGAGAAACTCAGCAGCGAGAAAACCCGGAATAAGATCTCCCTCAGCGTATGGCCGTACCCGGTCACGATCCCGTGGAAGGCGCGTTCGGAGGCCCGATACATCCGGCCATGGGATTCGTGCTGCCGCAACATATGCGCGCACATGGAGGGGGTCGCGGTGAGGGACACCACCAGGGAAACGGCGATGGCCACGGAGAGGGTCACGGCGAATTCGCGAAATAACCGGCCCACAATTCCCCCCATCAGCAGGAGGGGAATGAACACCGCCACCAGCGAAACGCTGATGCTCAATACCGTGAAGCCAATCTCCCGGGCGCCCCGGAGCGCCGCCGCGAACGGCGCCATGCCTTTTTCCAAATAGCGGGTGATGTTTTCAATCACTACAATCGCATCGTCAACCACAAAGCCGGTGGAGATGCAGAGCGCCATCAAGGAAAGATTGTCGAGACTGTAACCCAGCAGGTACATGACCCCGAAGGTCCCCACCAGGGACACGGGGACGGCCACGCTGGGGATAAAGGTGGCCCGGGCGTTACGCAGAAAAACGAAAACCACCACGATCACCAATAACACCGAGATGACGAGGGTCCGCTCCACGTCGTGAACGGAAGCGCGGATGGTCATAGTCTGATCCATGGCCACGCGCATATCGATGGTCGGGGGGATGTCTGCTTTGAGCTGGGGCAGCAGGGCCCGGACGCGGTCGACGGTGTCGATGATATTGGCGTTGGGCTGGCGCATGAGGAAGACCAGCACTGAAGGCTTGCCGTTAGCGTAGCCTGAGGAGCGAATTGATTCCGGGGCGTCATCCACTTCGGCGACATCGGAGAGGCGTATGGGGGAGCCCTTTTTGTAAGCCACGATCAGAGGGCGATAATCTCGCGCGCGGAACAGTTGATCGTTGGCGCCCACCTCCCAGATGCGGAAACCGTCCGAAAAGTGCCCCTTCGGAGTGTTGGCATTGGCATTACTCAACACGCCCCGCACCTGCTCCAACCCGATACCATATTTGTCGAGCAAGGTCGGATTCAATTCCACCCGAACCCCCGGCAGAGCGCCTCCGCCCACGTTCGCCTGGCCCACCCCGCTCACCTGCGACAACTTCTGCGCCAGGATGGAGGAGGCATAATCGTAAATCCGGCTCTTCGGCAGCACGTCGGAGGTGAGCGCGATCATGAAGATGGGAGAATCGGCCGGGTTCACTTTCCGATACGAGGGGTTGCTGGGCAGGTTGGTGGGCAGGTAACCGCGGGCGGCGTTGATGGCGGCTTGGGTGTCGCGCGCGGCCGCGTCGATATTCCGGTTCAAGTCAAATTGCAGAGTGACGTTGGCAGATCCGAGGTTACTCGACGAGGTCATCTCGGTGACCGCCGCAATGCGGCCAAACTGCCGCTCCAGGGGGGTTGCTACCGACGAGGCCATGATCTCCGGACTGGCGCCCGGCAAGCCTGCCGACACCGAAACGGTGGGGAAATCCACCTGGGGCAGCGGCGACACCGGCAGCAGGCGGAAAGCCACAGCCCCGGCCAGGAACACGGCGACGACCAGGAGCGTCGTAGCAATCGGCCTGCGAATGAAGGGCTCGGAAATATTCATGATGCTTCACTAAAATGTGCATGGGGCAGGAAGGAGCCAAAAAGCAAGTCAAAAGGCAAAACGCAAAAGGCAAAAGTCAAAAGTGCCAGTATCCCCGGCTTTGAGTTTTGACTTTTGCGTTTTGCCTTTTGACTTCGCTCTTCTCTGTCCACTGCCCACCTGCCACATTCAGATTCGTCACTCATCATTTTTCCACTCACTCCGCCGGGACCGGCTCTGCTCCTGGCACGGTCCCTTGCCTGCCCGAGAACCGTTTGGCGAGGCGATCGAACCAGAGATAGATGACCGGAGTCGTATAGAGTGTCAACATCTGGCTAAAGATTAGACCGCCGACGATGCTGATACCCAAAGGCCGACGGAGCTCCGACCCAGTGCCTGTACCCAGCGCCAGAGGAACACCGCCCAGCAGCGCAGCCATGGTGGTCATGATAATTGGCCGGAAGCGCAGGAGGCAGGCCTGATAGATGGCGTTGATCGGCGTCAGGCCTTCCTTGCGCTCTGCTTCCAGGGCAAAATCGATCATCATGATGGCGTTTTTCTGAACGATGCCAATCAAGAGGACGAGGCCGATCAACGCAATGACACTGAAATCGTTATGGGTGACCCAAAGGGCCAGCAAGGCGCCGACGCCCGCCGAGGGCAGCGTGGAGAGAATGGTTATGGGGTGAATGTAGCTTTCATACAAAACGCCCAGAATGATATAGACCGTAACCACTGCCGCCAGAATCAGGAAGAGCTCATCCGCTAACGAGGCTTGGAAAGCCTGGGCCATGCCCTGGAACGACCCCTGGATACTCGCCGGCAGGCCGAGAACGGGATCATCTTTCACTTGATTGACAGCCTTAACGGCGTCCCCCAAGGAAGCGTTAGGAGCCAGGTTGAACGAGAGAGTGACCACCGGGAACTGGCCCTGATGGTTCACGGTAATGGGAGAGTTCATCTCCTCGATGTGCGTGAAGGCCGCCAGCGGCACTTGGCCACCGTTAGGGAAATGAGAGGTAGACGCAATCTGTCCCCCACCGAAGGCGTTATCCGAAGCGATCATAGAGGATAGGCCGGAGGAGGAGGTGGAATTCGAGAGGCTGGTGGTGGCAGCGGTCAGGGAGCTGGTGGGCCCGTACAACTGGGTGGAAGCCGATCCACCCGATACCAGTCCTGCCGAACCGGTGGTGCTGGCCGCGTTGGCGCGAATGAAGAGGTCGCGGAGGTCCAGGGGATTCTGTTGAAAATCCTGCTTCACTTCCAACACCACGTGGTACTGGTTTAACTGGGTGAAGATCGTGGACACTTCCCGCTGCCCGTAAGCGTCATAGAGCGTTTGATCGATGGTGGAGGGCGTGATGCCCAGGCGGTAAGCCGTGTTGCGGTCGAACACCAGCCGGGCGCGCAGTCCCCCCGATTGCTGATCACTTGCCACATCGCGCAACTCGGGCAACTCTTGCAATTTCTTGACCATGCGGGGCGCATAAGCATCCAGCTCGTCGGCGTTGGGATCTTCCAAAGTGTACTGGAACTGCGTGCGGCTGACCCGATCCTCCACCGTGATATCCTGCACCGGCTGCATGTATAGGGTGACTCCCGGCACGCGGGCCAGCTCCGGCTGCAAGCGCCGAATGACATCGCTCGCACTGACCTTGCGCTTATCCTTCGGCTTCAGATTGATGAGGATGCGCCCGCTATTCAGCGTGGTGTTCGTCCCATCGATGCCGATAAAGGAGGAAAGGTTATCGACGGCCGGATCTTTCAGGATAACACTCGCCAGCGCCTGCTGTTCCCTGGACATCTCCGGGAAAGAAACCGTCTGCGCTGCTTCGGAAACCCCCTGAATGACGCCGGTATCCTGAATCGGGAAAAACCCTTTGGGGATGTAATTGTAAAGCAGCACGGTGGCACCCAGGGTGGCGATGGCCACAAACAGAGTCGCGGTCTGATGGCGAAGCACTACCTGCAGGGTCCGGTCATAAAATGAGAGCAACCCGTTCCACCCACCTTCAATCGCGCGGTACAGCCTTCCTTGCTCGGCGGCAGTATGGTGCTTCAGCAGCTTGGAGCACATCATGGGCGTCAGGGTCAGCGAAACGATCAAGGAAACCAAGATGGTCACCGCCAAAGTAACGGCAAATTCGCGGAAGAGGCGTCCGACAATGTCCCCCATGAACAACAAAGGGATGAGCCCGGCAATCAGGGAGACGGTCAGCGAAACAATGGTAAAGCCGATTTGCGCGGACCCTTTGAGCGCCGCCTGAAGCGCCGGCTCGCCTTCTTCGATGTAGCGCGTAATGTTCTCGATCATCACGATCGCATCATCGACGACGAAACCCGACGAAATGGTCAAGGCCATTAAGCTCAAATTGTTCAAGCTATAACCGAGTACGTACATGACCCCGAAAGTCCCCACCAAGGACAAGGGAACGGCGACGCTGGGTATCACGGTGGCAGCCAGGTTGCGCAAGAACAAGAAGATCACCATCACCACCAGCGCGATCGCCAACATGAGCGAGAATTGCACATCGGCTACCGACGCCCGGATGGTGTTGGTCCGGTCGGTCAGAATGCTGACCTTGACGGAAGAGGGCATCGTACTGGTGAGCTGCGGAAGAAGGTTCTTGATGCGATCGGCAACCGAGATGATATTCGCGCCCGGCTGGCGCCGAATATTCACGATGACCGCGGGGACATCATTCATCCAGGCGGCTTGGCGGACGTTTTCCACGTCGTCCCCGACCGTGGCCACATCGGCCAGCTTCACCGGAGAGCCGTTCCGGTAGGCAATGACCAGCGGCGCGTAATCAGCGCCCGAAAGCAACTGGTCATTGGCGCCAATTTGATAGGACTGGTGCGGACCATCAAAGTTGCCTTTTGCCTGGTTAGCGTTGGCGGCCACAATGGCGTTGCGCAGATCTTCCAGGTTGAGGCCGTAAGAGGCCAGCAAGGTAGGATTGGCCCGAATCCGCACGGCGGGCTTCTGGCCACCGCTGATGCTCACCAAGCCCACTCCGGGCAACTGCGAAATCTTCGGCGCCAGGCGCGTGTCCGCAAGGTCCTCGACCTTCGGTAAAGGCAGCGTCTTGGAAGTGAGCGCCAGGGTTAGAATCGGGGCGTCGGCAGGATTGCTTTTGCTGTAAATGGGTGGCGTGGGAAGGTCGGGAGGCAGGTAAGTTCCCGCCCCATTGATGGACTGCTGCACTTCCTGCTCCGCCACGTCGATATTCAGGCTGAGGTTAAACTGTAAAGTGATGACGGAGCTGCCGTCGGAACTGGTCGAGGTCATCTGCTGGAGCCCCGGCACCTGGCCGAACTGGCGCTCCAGCGGCGCCGTGACCGAGGAAGCCATCACATCCGGGCTGGCCCCCGGATAAAAAGTGATGATCTGAATGGTGGGATAATCCACCTCCGGCAGCGCTGAAACGGGCAACAGTTTGTACGCCACCGCGCCCGCCAAGAGGATTGCGGCCATCAGCAGCGAAGTTGCTATCGGCCGGAGGATAAAGATCCGTGACGGGCTCATGAACTCCCCTTCGAACTCCTCTCGCCGGGCTTCTGCGTCCTGACCTTACTCCCTTCTTGGAGCTTATCGACACCCGTCATAACAACCTGATCGCCGGGGACCAAGCCGGAGGTGACTTCCGCATCCTCCCCCTCCGATGTCCCGATGGTAATATTCCGCACCGTCACACTGGCATCAGGTTTCACCAGGTAAACGTAAGTGATCTCGGCGTTCCGTTGCACGGCTGCTGTAGGGATCATGGTTACGCCTTCTTTTTCTTCCACCAACAACCGCGCATTGACAAACTGATTGGGGAACAGACTCCCATCCCGGTTGTCAAAGTTCGCACGCAACTTGACGGTGCCGGTGGTCGGATCGATCTGATTATCCATCGTGGTCAACCACCCTTGGGCAATCTTCGTCTTCATTTCCCGGTCGTAAGCTTCCACCTTTAACCGTGCCCCCTCATGCAACCTGGGCAGAACGGTGGGAAGCTGGTCCTCGGGAAGCGTGAAAATGACGCTGATGGGCTCGACCTGGGTGATGACCACTAATCCCGTAGCGTCGTTCGCCGTGACGTAATTCCCCGGATCGATGAGCCGCAGGCCCACGCGGCCCGTAATCGGGGCCGTGATATGGCAATAGGCAAGGTCAAGTTTGGCGTTATCAATTTGCGCCTGATCAGTTTGCATGATGGCCTGATCCTGTTTGACCGTGGCTTCCTGCGTCGCCAATTGCTGTTCCGGAATGGCTTTCAGGGGGGCTAGCGTCTGGTAGCGCTTCAAATCCACCTTGGCGTTCTCCACGTTGGCTTGGTCCCTGGCCAATCCCGCTTGGGCTGTCTCCAGCATGACTTGATAAGGCCGGGGATCAATTTCCGCCAGCAGTTCGCCTTTTTGGACCGTCTGGCCTTCCTTATACAATACCTGCGTCAGATATCCGGAGATTTGACTCTTGATGGTTACCGTGTAAATCGGGGTCACCGAGCCCAGGCCGGTATAATAGACGCCGATGTCACCCTTGCGCGCGAGTGCGGCAACCACGGGAATCGCGCCCGAGCCTCGTCCAGGCCTCCCGCCCGGCGATTGGGCAGAATCACTGGCCGCATTGGCGGAATTGGCATGAGAGCGGTAATAATAGACGCCCAACCCCACCAAAACCAAGATCACCAGCCACAGCCATCCGTATCTTTTGGGCTTTCCAGGAGGGGGGGCCTCGGTCATCGGATAGCTCGGCAGGGTTTCTTGCAGGTCATGCTGGTCGAGCGTGTCGGGTTTTTCCAGATTCATAATCGATTAGCCTCTGCGTTTGCTGAGGAAAACGGACAGCCCTTCGTCAAATGTGCGCTTTCGCAGGACAGGGCTTCACTTGCTGCCGATGGCGCCTCACCGCCGGCTCAATCCAAAGGCGGTTGCCGTTCTATGCCCTCGTAAGAGGTATGGTCGGGGATGGCTGAGTATAAGTCTTCCGTCGTCGCGCGGCGCTTGCCACCACTCCCATCTCTTTCCCAGGAAGCTTCCTTATTTCGCCTTACATTCTTAACACTTTAGTTTCGACGATAGAGGGGCGCTCCTGGTTACTTCTTCCGCCCCCCGCACGGCGTCATTTTGCAACCTACGGCGCTCAGAATATCACAAGTGGCAAATCCAGAATACCTTGCCAGGGGGGGCTCTGAGGTACGCCGATAGCCGCCCGTGGAAGCGCCCAGGGCTTACAACTTCCCCAGGTGAAAGAGGATTCCCGCCGTGTACTCAATATTATTGGCGCGCCCGGCGACGGGATAGGACGCACCCTGGCTGTCGGTAGTCGGCACTAGGGGAAGGCCGAAAGCAGGCGAACCGGTAATGTGATCTCGCAGGTCAAGGCGGAATGTAACCCGCTTCATAATTTTGCGGTCGAGTCCGACTCCAATGCTCAAACCGACTTTATCGTTGTGGGTGATGGTCGTCGTGCTCACCGCGGCGAATCCTTGCTTGATGGCGGTTGTCATCGCCGCGGCCGTGGGGCTGTACCGATCGTACTCCACTCCCCCCTCCCCATAAGGTCGTATGTGAAAGAGGGTGAAAGGCGCGTGGACTACGGCGGCCATGCTGCCGCTGTAGAAGCGCACCGGGTACTCCACGGGTTGGTGTGGGAATTGATTGAGATTGGTCACATATAAATTGTTCGGTCCCGTCGTAAACGCCGTCTCAATGCTGAGAAGCTTTCCGTAAGGCACCGCAACGCCAATGGTAAACTTGGGGCCCAGTTCAAATCGCGAATGGAATAGCCTGCCGGCGGAATACCAACTCTGGGCATCGACTAGGGTCGATCCCCCTCCCAGAACAAAGACATCAGCCTGGGCATCCTTGAGAATATCTCGGGCTTGCGCCGCCCCTATACTCGACAACAAAACCGCCAGCGCCATCAACCCCTGCACTGTCTTCTTCATCATGATCGAATGGACCTCCTGGGCATCCTAAGACAGTTTACTACGCCGGGGCGCAATTGAACTATGGGGGATTTAGAAATTCCGGGAAGCCGGGGAGTTAGGGGGCGCATTTCAACAATCAGGGACGCGACATAGACTCTTTCACTTGTGGTGGTACAAGAATACCGGCCAGCTCACTCCGCTGCCCCAAAAGAAGACTGACCTAACTCCCCGCACATGTCCTATAATCAAGTATCCATTCTTTGATTACGCAGGAGAATGACCATGAACCTTTC
>Ga0181533_1001672_pt1 | contig 27874 bp, 26 predicted proteins | sample PEATcosm2014_Bin_45_FD_119772 | JGI IMG/M metagenome (GOLD analysis project Ga0181533, IMG submission 119772) | Peatland microbial communities from MTU Mesocosm Facility, Houghton, MI, USA - PEATcosm2014_Bin11_60_metaG | ecosystem: Environmental > Terrestrial > Soil > Wetlands > Peat | place...
ATTGAAGTGGAATCGAGTGATTAACCTCACGGCGATCCGTCAGCCTGATCAGGTTGTGAGACGTCATTTTGGCGAATCGCTGTTCGCCGCCCGCCACCTGCTGGCTCCCGAAGCGGCGGATAGCGTGATCGACCTTGGCTCGGGGGCTGGCTTTCCAGGGGTCGTATTCAAGATCTTTGCTCCGTCCATACGGTTGACGCTGGTGGAGTCGCACGGAAAGAAAGCAATCTTTTTGCGGGAACTGGTACGGACACTGCACCTCAGCGACGTTCAAGTCGTGCAGGAGCGGGCTGAGCATCTCCAGGAAAGGGCAGCTTTGATTACCTTCAGGGCGGTGGAAAAATTTGAAAGCATTCTTTGCACTGCCGCTTCGCTGGTGGCACCGGGTGGCCGGGTGGGCGCATTGATCGGCGCCAGCCAGCTCACGGCTGCCGCATCTGTTTTGCATGGCCGATGGCGGTCGGTCGCGATTCCTGAGTCGAAGTCGCGGGTGTTGGCAATCTGGCAAGCATGATTTCGGTCGGCCAGCCAGTTGGTGTTCCACGTGGAACATTGTCCGTAAGTCGTTAAGGACACGGATCTTTATCCCACCTGGGTGGGTTCAGAATAGGGTTACCGCCGAAGTCGGGCTTCATGGGGATACACCTACGGTCGACCTCGCCACATGTCCCGCCTACCTTCGCGAGGGTCGGCCTGCATCCGCCGTTCCACGTGGAACATCCCGGGCCGTGCCGCTGTCGCCGCAGTCGGCCGTCGGGCACGCCGAGTCCACCCATAGCAGACCCGGACTCGGCGTGCGCTCATCCTCTTCGCCTCAAAAACGTAGATTCGCCCGCGTTATCCACTGAATCCACAGTCGCCCACAGCAGATCACCGTTGAAGCCCGTCTCCGCCTCCGTTACTCTCGAAGCCGAAGCATCATCTGCCATTCGCTTCCCGTTCGTGTCGTCTACCGCAATGTGCAGGTGTCTCGAACCCGAAAGGACTAACTGCATGGCCCGGGTGATCGCCATCGCCAACCAAAAGGGAGGCGTCGGCAAGACGACGACCGCCATCAACCTTGCCGCTTCCTTCGCCGCTGCCGAAGTGCCCACCCTGCTCATCGACTGCGATCCGCAGTCCAACAGCTCCAGCGGAATTGGCTTTCCGAAAGATCCGTCCCGCCTCAGTACTTACGACGTGCTGGTGGATGAGATTCCGGCCGAGCAGACTCTGCAGCTCACCGCCATCGAAAACCTCTGGGTGATTCCATCCACTAAGAACCTGATCGGCGCCAATATCGAACTGGTGAGTGCAGAGCATCGCGAATACCGCCTGCGCAACGCCATCGAGCCCCTTCTCCCGCGCTTCCAGTACATCGTGCTCGACTGTCCGCCGGCGCTCGACCTGCTCACCCTCAATGCTTTGGTGGCCGCCGATTCCGTTCTGGTTCCCATGCAGGCCGAATACTTTGCCTTGGAAGGCATTAGCGAGTTGCTCGACACCATCGAACGTGTCCGCCAGAATTTCAATCCCAGGCTCGCGGTCGAGGGCGTCGTGCTCACCATGTTCGACGAGCGCACCAATCTCGCCCAGAATGTTGCCGCCGAATTAAAAACCCATTTTGGCGAGCTGCTGTTCGAAACCTCGATCCCCAGGAATATCCGCCTGGCCGAGGCCCCCAGTCATGGCCGTCCCGTCATCTCCTACGACCCGCGTTCACGGGGAGCCGAGAGTTACATACGGTTGGCCAAGGAACTAATGGATCGGCAAGTCCGAGCGGCCTCGCCACCCCGGTCAGAGGCGCCCAATCTGGCCGTTAGCCGCGAGGCGAATCACTGAATTTATGACCTCTGAGGTTTTTGCAATGAATGACAAACGAAAGGTTCTTGGCCGCGGTCTCGACACGCTGATTCCGGCGGCCCGCGTCGCCACCGCCGCCCAACCCGCTTCCGGCGAAATGATTCACCAGCTTTCGGTCGAGCAGATCGACCGCAACCCCTACCAGACCAGAAGCCGTTTCGACGAGACCGCGCTGGCCGAGCTGGCCGAGTCCATTAAAGCCTCCGGCGTCGTCCAGCCAGTTCTCGTCCGGCCGCAGCTCGGCGGACGTTTTCAGCTCATTGCCGGCGAACGCCGCTGGCTTGCCTCTCAACGTGCCGGCAAAACGACCGTGCCGGCCATCGTCAAGCAGGTCTCCAACGAGCAGGCGATGGAGATGACGATTGTCGAGAACTTGCAGCGCGAGGATTTGAATTGTGTGGAGCAGGCGCGAGCCTACGAGCGTCTCGGCCGCGAATTTGGTCTCACCCAGGAGCAAATGGCGCAGCGTACCGGCAAAGAACGCTCCAGCGTTGCCAACTTTCTCCGTCTGCTCAAACTGCCATCCGAAGTGCAAGCCCTGGTCGAAGAGAACAAACTCAGCTTCGGCCACGCCAAGGCTCTTATGAGTTTGGACTCGCCGGAAGCCGTTCTTAAGCTCGCCAACCGTGCCGTGGCGCTCTCCATGTCCGTCCGCCAAGTCGAAGGCACCGTGCACAGCTTGGTGCATCCGGAACCCAAGCGGGAAAAAGCTGAGCGTCAGATCGATCCCAATGTGCGGGAGGCGGAGCGTCAACTACAGCGGGCACTCGGAGTTCGCGTGCAGATTACCGACAACAAAGGGAAGGGAAGGATTGTCATCGAATACAAATCGCTGGAAGACTTCGACCGGGTCGTGGAGGTGCTGGGGCGCGAGAGCTGATTTGATAGTCTCCACTTAATTTATCTACATATATAGATTTATATCTCGACTCCCGTTCCGCATCGCTCCACTCTCGCCTGGCATCTAACGCGCTTGCAGAGCCGGTGTACCCCCCAATCGCCGCCGGGCTCAGAAGCCCGGCTGCCCGGCGGGTATACCTATCGCGAATCCGGTCTAGGTAAGGACGCGGCGTTCGCAGTCGGCGCTTCGCCCTTGATCATCCGCCCGATCTTCCGGGCAAGCCCGTGGAGATGCTACTTGCTTAAGACCACCCTCGGCGATTTCGAATTGATGCATGTCACTGACGGGACTTTTCTACTCGATGGCGGAGCCGTCTTCGGAGTCGTACCCAAACTAATCTGGCAAAGGAAGTATCCGCCCGACCAGAACAATCTGCTTCCCTTCGCGCTTAACTCGCTCGTTGTCCGCAGCGATGATCGCACTATTTTGATTGAAAGCGGCGCCGGCCCCAAGCTGCCCCAACAGATCAGCGATCTCTACCAAACACGCCCTTGCCTGCTCCAGAACCTCGCCAATCTCGGCTTGGCCGCCGACGATATCGACGTGGTCATCAACACTCATTTGCACTTCGACCATTGCGGCTGGAACACCTCTTACCAGGGCAGTCGCCTGGTGCCGACATTCCCGCGTGCCACCTATTACGTCCAGCGCGGCGAGGTCGAGCATGGGCGCCTCCAACTGCAGCGCGATCGCGTCAGCTACCGGCCCGACAACTACGAACCGCTGCTCGAATCGGGGCGCATGCGCCTGCTGGACGGCGACTGCGAACTGTTTCCCGGCGTCTCGGTGCGCCTGTATCCCGGACACACGCGCGATATCCAGGCCGTACTGCTTCGCAGTCACGGAAAAACCGCCTGCTTTGTGAGCGATATCGTGCCCAGCACGTATCATCTGCCGCCAACCTGGATCATGGCCTACGATCTCGATCCCGTGAAGTCGATCGAAAGCCGCCTACGGCTTTACAGCAATGCTATTGCTGAGAATTGGCTGGTGGCCTTTGCGCACGATCTACGGGTGCCCTGGGCCTATATAAGGCAGGATGAAAACAACCACTATACCTTCGAGCCCGCGATCAGTTCCTGGGTCGCCCCGCCGCTTGTATCCCGACCCTGACACCCCGCGGTCATGCCTGAGCTATACTGCCCACATTCAAGAGGAGGCGACCCATGTTCTGCGAGGCGTGTGGCACCGAACTACAGCCCGCGCAGCGGTTCTGTTCCACCTGCGGCAAACCGGTTGCGCCCGACCCATTCGCCGCAGCCCGCGCCACTCCCGGCGGACGCGTGCGGCAGCATATCCATGTCTTGGGCATTTTCTGGCTGGTTTTCTCGGGCCTGCAGGTGTTAGCCGGCCTCTTCCTATTTGCCGCTGCCAGTGCTTTTCTGGTAGCTCTCCAGCATGGCTCTCACGCCGCCCCGCTCTTTGTGCGTCCCTTGGTCGCCACCATCGCGCTGCTGATCTCGGGCAAGGGTGTGCTCGGTGTCGCGGCCGGCATTGGACTTCTAAAGCGAGCCGCATGGGCGCGAGCGCTGGTGCTCTTCATCGCATTCCTGTCTTTATTTGAACTTCCGTTTGGAACGGCGCTTGCCATCTACACCATCTGGGTGCTGCTCTCACCCAATGCGGACCAGCAGTACCGCGCCCTGGCAGCCAGCGGCTGAGAACCACGATGGAAGGGCTTCCACCCCGCCACTCGCAACCACAGCGCGCGTCGGGGACCCCGGCGTGCCTAGAAAGACTCGAGAATTATCCACCGCAGGTAGCGGTGGCCGATGTCGCCAGCGGCACACTAGAATCGGCGGCGCTCGGCGGGCGCCCGAAAAACCGCTCCACCTCTTCCAGGATCTGCCGCTCGTCTTGCGCGTGGTAGATCGCCTTGCGCAACTGCGCGCCGTTGCGGACGCCGTGCGTAAACCAGGACGCGAATTGCTTCATTTTCCCTGGAGCGTCGCGATATTCCTCTTCGATCAACATCTCGAAGTATCGATGGATCATGTGGAAGCGATCGGCCTCGGTCGCCGTCTCATAGCAGCCGCGCTCCGTGTACTCCGCAATCTGCCGGAAGATCCAAGGGTTCGACGCCGCCGAACGCCCAATCATCACCGCGTCGCAACCGGTTTCCGCGACCATTGTCGCCGCGTCCTCCGGTGAGCGGATGTCGCCGTTACCGATTACGGGAATCCGCACCAGTTGCTTTAACTCGGCGATCCAATGCCACTGCGCCTGGCCGCTGTAGCCCTGCTCACGGGTGCGGGCGTGCATGGCGATGGCGTTCAGTCCACACTCTTCGGCCAGCCGCGCCAGTTGCGGATAGACCAGCTCATTTTCGTTCCAGCCGGCGCGGAACTTCACGGTGAACGGAATCTTCACGGCCGCGCGAACCAAGCGGAAGATGCGCTCGAGCAGCGGCAGGTCGTGCAGCAATCCCGAGCCCCCATTGCACTTGACGACCTTCTTTGCCGGGCAGCCAAGGTTCAAGTCGACCAGGTCGAAGCCAAGGCCCTCGATCATGCGCGCGGCCTCGGCCAGCGATTCCGGGTTGCTGCCGAACAGTTGCGCCGAAATCGGGTGCTCGTCGTTGTAGAAGTGGAGATAGCGCTTCGCCTTGCGATCCTTGCCGCGCAGAACGCCCTCGGCCGAGGTGAACTCGGTCATGATCAGGCCGCAGCCCCCCATCTCGCGAATGAAGCGCCGGAAAACCGTGTCGGTAACGCCCGCCATGGGAGCCAGCACAGTGGCCGGAGCGATGGCCACGCCGCCGATTTCGAGGCGCGCCGCGACCCTCGCCTCTGTCGAGGCTGTGCGCTCTGCCGGGTTGTCGTAGAACTTGTGCACCGCAGCTCTATTCTAGACCGGATTCGCGGAAGATATATCCCGCTGCGTCGTTGTGCGTTGGACTGCCCGCGACTAGAACAATTCCACAGTTGGTATACCCCGATGTTTCAGGGAGGCGTCATCCCGACCGAAGCGAAGTGAAGTGGAGGGATCTTGTGTTTTCCCGCTGTCTTCCCGCGGCAAAGCAACACAAAAGATTCCTCGACTCGCGACCGGGAGGGCGATGTGCTATTTGCCGCACAGCTCGTGAGCGCATTGCGGCAGCACAGCTTAAATACTCTCTAGGCAAGGCGTCGCTCGCTCGGAATGACGTACATCTCTTGGGGTACAGCATCTCTGGAATCCGATCTAGCAGGCGCAAAAAGGCAGAAGAAAGCCTCCGCCTGCACGGAGGCTTTTCTCGCGAATAACTCTATTGCCCGTGTTCCGCGCTACTTCTTCTCGATCTTGGCGTACTTACGACGGAAGCGCTCGATGCGCCCGGCGGTGTCAATCTCCCTCTGTTTGCCAGTGAAGAAGGGATGGCAGTTGGAACAGATTTCAACGTGGATGTCGCCATGGTGGGTGCTGCGGGTCAGGAAGCTGTGTCCGCAGGCGCACTGCACGCGTACTTCCGAATAATTGGGATGGGTCGCTGCTTTCATAATTGCTAAAAACCTCTGCGCCAAAACATCTATTGTAGCCGGAACGACCGAAATCCGGCAAGCCGGGCGATTCACGGGTAGTGGTCAGCTTGATCCACGGCTCTTGAACTGCTTGACCAATGGCGTAGACTTTGAGCATGGCAAACAAAAACGCACCGAAACGTGAAGCCAAAAAACCGCCCAAGAAGAAAACCAAAACGTCCTGCGAGGACTGAAGCCAACAGTTGCAGCGGTAGAGCAATTCTGAAGTTAGTGTATCCCTGATATCACCGCCAGGCGCAGCGTCACCCCAGCAAACGCCAAGCGTTTGCCGGGGACCCCGAGCGCCCGGCTCCGTTCCTGGATACACCTTCAGCGAATCTGGTAAGCGGAATGAACCGACTCTCCTTGTTCGGGCTGTTCGCGGTTACGGCCATGCTCGTCTGCTATGCCTTCGAGAATCGAAGTCCGTGGTTCATCCTGGGATTCGCCATCGCGTGCATGTTGGGATCGCTCTACGGCTTTCTGCAGGGTGCCTGGCCATTCGGACTGGTTGAAGCCGTCTGGTCCATCGTCGCACTCCGGCGCTGGCTGGTGGCGAAGAGTTGAGACGTTGAGGCGGCGTCTGAGAACTTGCGGACCCACCTTACCTGAAACCTGTTTTTCCGCAGCCTGCTTGAGGGTGGCAGAGGCGGGCAATGAAAAAGCGAGGACTTGGAGGGTTCAGAATAGGCATACCCGATCAACAACCTTCACGGGATATGCCCTGAAGCCGGCCTACGTCCTCGCCTCGCGTGATAACAAGAAACCTATTTGCGATTGACTGCCTTCTTCAACTCAACGCCCGGCGTGAACTTCGCTACGCGGCGAGCGGCAATTTTTATAAGTGCTCCAGTCTGCGGATTGCGGCCATTTCTTGCTTTGTGCTGCGAAATGCAGAATGTTCCGAAACCCACCAAAGTAACCCGCTCGCCTTTCTTTAATGTCGAAGAGACACTGCTTATGAACGTTTCTATGGCTGCCGTCGCCTGTGTCTTGCTGATTGCTGTGGCAGCGGCAATTCGATCGACCAAATCAGCCTTATTCATGGCACTTCCCTCCCGACGCAGTAAACGTGCGGGTGCAATTACGCTCCCCCGCGCTTGCTATGTCAAGAGAACCAAGCGTGAAATCACGGGCCCAGTGCAGGATTGGGAAATTTTGTGGTTTCATCACGCCCGGCAGTGGGCTTCCAGCGCGGCAGCAGCCACGAGGCCATCAACCTTCGTGGGATACCTTCCGCGAAACTGGTCTGGAACCGAGCGTTGGCGAGGATCTCAACAGGCGCCAGAAAGACGCCATGTGGGCGCGCTTCCCGGCAGACGCCTGTTCAGGGTCTGCCGGGGTGGTGGTGGGTGCAAAGCTTATAGGATTCTTTAAGTCGCGCTTACGCCGCGGCTTCCGGATCCTTTTTCGACTTCAACTGCACTATATCCATACCCCCGTCGATCGCCACGCATTCCCCGAGCACTGGCGTACAGGCGGGATTGCCGATACCCTTCGTCTCACGCTCCTGGAAGCCATTGTGCGTGAATTGCTCTTCTTCGGTCGAACCCTTCAGCGCCGTAGTCGAGGAGCTTCCGCCGGCGATCACCTGGGTCACCTCGTCAAAGTAGCCGGTGCCAACGAACCGCTGGTGCTTGGTGGCGGCATAGCCATAGTGCTTCTCGCGGCTGAATTCCTTCTCCTGGAGCCGCGAATAGGCCGTCATGCCGTTTTCCTTATAGCCGCGAGCCAACTCGAACATACTCAGGTTTAGGGCGTGGAAGCCGGCCAAAGTAATGAACTGGAACTTGTAGCCCATGGCGGCCAACTCGCGCTGAAACTTGGCGATGGTGGCGTCATCGAGCTTCTTCTTCCAGTTGAACGACGGCGAACAGTTGTAGGACAGCATTTTGCCCGGGAACTCCGCATGGATCGCATCGGCAAAGCGCCGCGCCTCCTCTAGATTGGGTTCCGAGGTTTCGCACCAGATGAGGTCGGCATACGGAGCGTAGGCAAGGCCGCGCGCGATGGCCGAATTCATTCCGCTGCGGATGCGGTAAAAACCTTCGTGCGTGCGTGGTTCACCGGTCAGGAAGCGCTGGTCGCGCGGGTCGACATCCGTGGTGAGCAAGTTTGCGGCGTTGGCATCCGTGCGCGCCATTACAATCGCCGGCACGCCCATGACATCGGCAGCCAAGCGGGCCGCAACCAGCTTCTGGACGGCCTCCACGGTAGGCACCAGCACTTTGCCGCCCAGGTGTCCGCACTTCTTGGCGGAAGAAAGCTGATCTTCGAAATGGACGCCAGCGGCGCCGGCTTCGATCATGGCCTTCATCAGCTCGAAGGCATTCAGAGTGCCGCCGAAACCCGCCTCGGCATCAGCCACCAGCGGAACCAACCAGTTGGTGCCGTTCTTTCCCTCGGAATGATGAATCTGGTCGGCCCGTAACAATGCATTATTAATCCGGCGCACCATGGCCGGAACACTATCCACCGGATACAGGCTCTGGTCGGGATACACCTGTCCCGCCGTATTCGCGTCGCCAGCCACCTGCCAGCCGCTCACGTAAATCGCTTTCAACCCCGCTTGCACCATCTCAATCGCCTGGTTGCCGGTCATGGCGCCAAGCGCGGCAACGTAGTCATCTTCGTGCATCATCTGCCAGAGCCTTTCGGCTCCCAGACGCGCCAGCGTGTGCTCGACGTGAACCGTTCCTCGCAAGCGATCAACGTCTTCCGCCGTATATGGGCGCTCGACGCCCTTCCAGCGCGGGTCGGTCTTCCAGGCTTGGGTGATGTCAAATGCTCTTTTTTTCAATGTAAATATCCTTTCTACGCGCTGGCTGCGCGGCTGCGAAACTATGCATTGTGCTCGCGAAAAGCCCAAAAGGCCGCAACTCGGCCGCATAACCGCTTAGCTGTTCGGGAACGAATCGGTCGGCAGCGGACGAGCCCTATGTCTCTTCACATGGAAACAAGAGAACTCAGCCGCCGCAGAGCGACGGCTGTTCGTTCTTCCTGTGAAGCCTAGACTTTCACTAAACTCCAGCGTTGGTTTGCGCCGGAAGTTCCAGAGAAGCTGGTCCGCTAGTTTCGGAGCCAGGTGTGAGCGCAAGTGATGCGGGCGTATCCAGGAGCCCGGTTTCCAGCTTGCCTGCCATTAGACGCTGGCGGCTGGCAACCGGTTGCTGCAATGCACAAAATATTGAGGAACCACCCCGGTCAGGATGGGAAGAAACGTGATACTCCGACGTATGGTGCTTCCCGTAAGTTCATGTAATAAATGCTTGGGGCTGTCATTCTGAGCGACCGCAGGAAGTGAAGTTGAGACGCAGTCGACGGATTTCCTCGAAAAGCTCAGAGAGCGGCGCAGGATAGGACAATTTCGTGGGATGCTTCGCTACCGCTCAGCATGACATCCTAAAGTTGTGTCACGAATTTCCGTGACACCAATCTCAACAACTTTTTATTGTTTTGTTTTCTTCATTACTAATACTGATAGTCGATTTTAGGTTTTGTCTTTGCCGTCTGGCCCTTCCACCTTCGAACCAATCAGACAGATTTGAACAGCCTACCAATCACTACCACTAACCTCGAAGGCTTGCAATTCCTAGAACTTAGAGCAGATTTCCACCTTCGCACCTGTTTTTCTCCAAGCAGCCTGTGGAATACATGTGCAAGCCGTGGAAGAGAATGCTTACGTCCGACAGCGGACCTAAACACGCACAAAGCACACAATCAAATGATCCACCTTTTCAACGGCTAAAAGTACATCCCGATCAACAATCACGCCGCCTCTTCCAAGTTTTCCACTTTTCCCCAGGGCCTACTACGGCTACGAGTATTTAAAGTTCTATTTATTTTTTTCCGTAAGAGTAGTTCCGTTGCCATCTTCGATGTCATGTCAGGGTGTGTGGTTTGGAGGATGCCGCCATTTCAGATGCGGGTGGCAGTAATTCAACGACCTTCCCAGGTATCCACTCCCATCCACAATTAACCTCGGATTCCAACAGCTTACTCACAGGGCAGCATCGTATTGCTGTTGCGCAGTTACGCCGCTTCATCCAGAGTTCCGATATGTACTCCGAGAATGAGGCTATTTCGAACCCTACCTCGCAGACCTGCGCCATCTGTGGAGGGACGGGTTTCAAGATGGTCCGAGTGGAGGACAAACGCGGCCGTAGTATTGAAAAGGCGACCATCTGTGATTGCCAAATTCGCTCTCGTGGTTCGCGCCTCTTCGAGCAAGCTCGTATCCCGGAGCGTTACAAGCATTGCGAACTCGCGAACTTCGATCATGAAGGGCCTTTCAAGTCGCTAGCTTCGGCTCACCGTAAAGCCTGTCGGTTTGTTGCCGAATACCCGGTGGAGAACAAGGGCCTGCTGCTAATCGGTCCGATTGGTGTCGGCAAAACTCATCTTGCCGTCGGCATTATCCGTGCACTGATTTTCGAAAAGGGCATCCCGTGCCTTTTCTACGATTATCGCGAACTGCTCAAGGAGATCCAAAACTCGTATAACGCCTCTGTCCAGACCACCGAGTTCGAAGTGCTGCGCCCGGTCTTGCAGAGCGAAGTGCTGGTGCTCGATGAACTCGCCGCCGCCCGCAGCACAGAGTGGGTGGAGGACATGGTCAGCCACATTTTGAATACTCGCTATAACGAAAGACGCACTACGATCATCACCACCAACTACTGCAATCTGCCTCCAGGCGGCGACGCTGAGAGCGAGCGCTCAGGCAGCTATCGCGCGGCTGCGCGGGCCAATCGCGAGGAGACACTCGGCGATCGCATTGGCGAGCGCATGCGCTCGCGGCTGCATGAAATGTGCCGCATCATAGAAATGCAAGGTGTCGACTACCGCCAGTATCGTGGTGCAAGTTGCGACTAGGACTCAGGTCGGCACGTCGCTCGGGGAAAGCGGTCAGTGCTTGTTTTTCGGCTTTGGCATCTCGGTGACTTTGTTTTGTGACCTCTCGTCTATCGAAACGGCCGGTACCATGGCCCGGATCTGATCTATGGTCTTGCCCTCAGTCTTCTTAAGGAAATACCAGAGCGCATCGACGAGAATGTCATTGGTGGTCGTGCGCTTATCTTTCTTGGCCCGGCGGACCTCACTGACCCAGTGTATGGCTGCTCTATCCTCTGCGGTAAGGCAAACGGAGGTCCGGTGTGCATCGTCCGGAATGTGTTTCTCTCTCGGACTCATGGTTCAGATTTCTATTGACTTCACTCTCGCATTATTACACTATTACGTTATAGTGCAATAACGCACTAACGCCATTTAGGCCCTATCCGGGGTTATTGCGTAATAAGATTAGGAGGGATTCAATGGCGCCTTCTGGCTCTTTCTCGACAGAACTCAAGGTGTTTGAACGGCACCGTGAAGAGTGGTCACGTTCTTACCCGGGGAAATTCGTTGCGATCCAAGGTGACGTCATCGCGGAAGGATTCTTCGGTTCCTATGCGGAGGCTCTCAAGGCCGGTCTTCGGAAGTTTGGCGCTCGCCGAAGTTTTCTTGTAAAGCAGGTTTGGAAGACCGAACCAGTCTATTGCATCTCATAATATGGGACGCGCTGACCTCAATTGGAATCCTTTCGACCAGAGTGACCCAGGCCCGTGCATTGAAGTCATAGTGATGAATTCACATAACGTTATTGAGGGTTGGCGGGCTCTCGGCCTCGAATGTCCCGAACCCCTCCGAATGAAAGCGCTTCTGGATACCGGTGCATCTGTCACCGTAATAAGCAAGACATTCGCCAAATACTGCAAGCTCTTTCAAACTAGTGAGGGGAGTGAGATAACGGCTATCGGTGCCACGCACCCCTGTGGGGAACATGCCGGCGCCATCAGTTTTCCCGACACCGACCTGCGGCCATTTGACCTTATTCGCATCCGTTCGGTCGATTTCGTGAAACAGCCGTACTACGCAATCTTGATTGGCAGAGACATTCTGCAGAACTGGATTATCACCTTCGATGGGCGTTCCAAGCGGGTAACGATTACAGACTGACCAGAACTGCCACCTATCAAGTTGAAACCTACTGAGACTGCCCCTACTGTTTTCTGTCCGCGTTCGCTCAGAACGACCCTACCCATTACAATGTTCTCGATGGATGCGACGAAGACAGTCCGGCTGACGGAGACGGTCAAGGCTGCGGGTTGAGCGAGCAAGCTAAGTCCGGCGGTGCTGGACTCGGTGCTTGGGAAATTAGCCCGGCAGAATGATCCGAACGTGCTGGTTGGCTTTGATAAAGCCGACGACGCCGGCGTGTATCAACTCACGCCTGAGCTGGCGCTCGTCCAGACGGTCGACTTTTTCACGCCCATCGTTGACGATCCCTACACCTTCGGACAGATTGCGGCCACCAACGCGCTGAGCGATGTCTATGCTATGGGAGGCCGGCCGCTTTCGGCGCTAGCTCTGGTGTGCTTCCCGGACAAGGCCGACACCGCCATTCTCGAGCAGATTCTCGCCGGCGGGCTCAACAAGATGATCGAGGCAAGTTGCACGGTGGTTGGCGGGCATAGCATTCGCGACCCTGAAATCAAGTTTGGCTATGCGGTTACGGGAACCATTCATCCCCGGCACGTGCTTACCAACGGAGGCGCGAAGCCAGGAGACGCCTTGCTGCTTACCAAGCCGCTCGGTACAGGGGTTATCTCAACGGCGATCAAGGGCGGCAAAGCGGCGCCGGAGTGGATTGAGGCCGCCACGCGCTCCATGACCACGCTGAACCGCAGCGCCGCCGAGGTCGCGCTGCCGCATGCGGTGCACGGCATGACGGACGTGACCGGCTTCGGGCTCATCGGGCATGCACGCGAGCTGGCGCTGGCCAGCGACGTTGCGCTGATCATCCGCGCCTCGGAGGTGCCGCTGCTCAGCGGAGCACTGGAGTGCATTCGCGCCGGCATGATCCCGGGAGGACTGAAGGCCAACCGCGACTTCGCCGAATGCGTGGTCGAATACGCGCAGACGGTGCCCGAGGAGCTGCGCACGATTCTCTTCGACCCGCAGACGGCGGGCGGCCTGCTCATCGCCGTAGCCGCCACGGAGGCCGCTGAGCTGGTTGCCCAACTCCGCGGATGCCAGCTCGAGGCGCGCCGCATCGGCGAGGTTTTACCCGCGCGCAAACCGCTGATCTCCGTGGTGTAGGTCTCTACCAGATACTCAGCGTCATTTGATCGATCCAGACGTTGTAGGGCTGCGCCGTGCCGTCACCATCCATTTCAAAATGAACTCCAACGGAAGTGGAGCCGGAGTTTGTCTGTGGATTGAAGCTCTGATTGATGTCGTACTTCTGTCCGTTCACGGTGATTGCCACGAAAACCGCCTGCGCGTTGGCGCGCTGATAGTCAAACGTCAGGTGCTGCCAGGTGTTGGCCGGCGGCCGCGTGCAAGGCGCGGAGGTGGCGACCCAACCCTGGTTTGCCGAGTCCCATACGCGCCATTTTCCATCGGCAAAACTGCATTGGGTGGAGAATTTATACCACTGGCCCGGTAGCTGCTGGTTGGCGGCGAACTCCAATCCCTGAGCACTGGCCGGTTGATCGATGTAGTAGTACATGTCGAGGACGAAGTTGGTGGCGCTGCCGTTGCTTGACAGATGCTGGGACCACAAGATGTGGGAGAATGCCGGACCTCCGTCGTAGCTGAACAGGGTCGAGCTGCCATCCAACGAGGGCGAGGCCTGCTGTTGGGTCAGGCTGAAAGAGGCGGTCCCGTTGCCGCCGCTACAGGTGGACGTGCAACTGGCCCAGCCGCTCATGTCTTCGATGTGGCTGTAGACCGTCGCATTGGAGGGTATGCCGGCCGGCGCCGATGTCGTTGTGCCGGAGGTGGAGCTGGAACCGGAAGACGTTGTTGTCGTGCCCGTCGACGTAGAACTTGATGTGCCAGCCGAAGTTCCGGCGGACGTTGAAGTCGAGCTCGAAGTTGGCGCGCTGGCCGCGGGCGAAGACGAATCCGGGGGATTCGTCACCTGCTGGGAATTGCTGGCTGTCGACGAACTTCCGCCGCTTACTTTTCCTCCGCAGCCCAAGGTAGCGATCAGGACCGTCAATAGGAGAGAACCGGCCAGTGTTGGCAGGAAAAAACGATGCATGAACACCTCTCGGCGGTAAGCAGTATTAAGGTCTGCCTTATTACCGAAAGGCTACGTAAGCATCAACTCTGGTTGAATAGGTGGAACACCTAGAGCTGGCCGGGGATTTGCTCAGGAGACGAACCGGGAGGTCATGTACCTCCCGGCCCGCCGGGGCTACCAGTAGGTCAGGGTAATGCAATCGGCCCAGACCTTGTAGTCATTCTGACTGGCGTCGCCGTCCAGTTGGAAATGGATGCCGACGGAGTCGGACTGCTTCTGCTTCAAGGGAGAGAAGGAGCGGTTCACGTAGTGTTTATTCCCGTTTACGGTGATCGAAAGGAAGTTTGCATGGCCGCCGGAGCGGGAGTACTCAAAGACAACGTGCTGCCAGGTGTGGGCAGGCGGACGACTGCAGCCGATGCCGGTTGAGACCCATTTCGAGTTCTTGGAGTCCCACACCCGGTATTCGCCGGACGAGAAGTTGCACTGGGTGGAGAACTTATACCAGTAGTTGCTCACTGACTGGTTGGCGGCAAACTCCAGCGCGAGGGAGTTCTGCGGGTTGTCGATGTAATAGTACATATCGAGAACGAAGTTTGAAGCGGTGCCGTTTGAGGACATGCGCCGCCAGTACAAGACGTGCGAGAAGGGCTTTGTTCCTCCAAGCGAGATCTCCATCGAACTGCCATCCACCGAGGGCGACGCCTGGTGCTGGTGCATCGAGTAGACAGCCTTTCCACCTCCGCCCGCGCACCCTGTGCAGGAATCCCAGCCGCTCATGTCTTCAATGTGCGTGAAAACCGTGTCGGTCGCCGATACCGCAAATGCCGTCAACAGCATGAACAGCAGGACGGCCGGCAAAAATCGCAATGACTTCTGAAACATTCTTCCTCCATCCCCCGGAAACGAAACATCCGCGGGAATAATGTGAATAGCTCAACGTAGCTGTAAGTTCGTATTCCTACGAACGGGAGAACAGCTTAGGTGCGCTAAGAAACAACCCCGAGTGAGTGTTAAGTCGTCTGCCTAACCCGCTTGTCACACCTGAGTCTCTGGTGTCCCTAATCCGGCGTGGGCAGAGTTCCTGAATAAATATTCGATGAAAAGACGCGACGGCGAGATGTGAGCTGCCGGACTGAAGAGGTTGAAGAAGAAGTGGCTAACAAAAAAGAAGGGCGGCCGCGTGGCCACCCTGATTTGCGAAAGAAATAAAGATTGATCCGGTTACGCCGGCGAAGGCCGTTCACCTGGAGCCAGTCCCGGCTGCCGCGACGGTTCGGGCTTGAGCACCTGCTGCACTCCACCCTGGTCATCGTGCGAGTTGGGCAAAACCCGCGGCGCCAGTTTCTTGCCCTCTAGGAGCATCTGGACCTCGTGGGCATCGAGAACCTCGCGCTCCAGCAAAGCGTTGGCAATGTCGGTCAGGGCCTGGCGATTATTTTCCAGAATGCCTTTGGCAGCGTTGTAGCTTTCATCGACCAGGCGGCGAACTTCGCTGTCGATCTTGACCGCCGTGTCTTCGCTGAAGTCGCGATGCTGTGAGATCTCGCGACCGAGGAAAATCTGCTCTTCCTTCTTGCCGAAGGTAATCGGGCCCAAGCCGCTCATACCGAACTCGCAAACCATCTTGCGAGCCAGCTCGGAAGCCTGCTCGATGTCATTGCCGGCGCCGGTCGTCATCGTGCCAAGGAACAGCTCCTCGGCCAGACGGCCGCCCATCATGATTGCCAGCCGCGTCTCCAGATAATCACGCGTGTAGGTGTGTTTATCGTCGAGCGGCAACTGCATGGTCACGCCCAACGCCATTCCACGCGGAATGATCGTCACCTTGTGCAGCGGGTCGGCGTGTTTGCTGAGCACCGCTACGAGCGCGTGGCCGGCTTCGTGGAAAGCGGTGACCTTCTTTTCTTCGTCAGAAAGGATCATCGACTTGCGCTCGGCGCCCATGAGCACCTTGTCTTTGGCCAGCTCAAAATCGTACATCAACACCGTCTTGCGGTTCTGCCGAGCGGCGTTGAGGGCAGCCTCATTCACCATATTGGCCAGATCGGCGCCGGAAAAACCGGGTGTTCCACGGGCCAGCACAGTCAAATCCACGTCGTCGTTCAGAGGAATCTTGCGGGTATGCACGCGCAGGATCTCCTCGCGACCGCGAACGTCGGGACGAGATACCACTACACGGCGGTCGAAGCGGCCGGGGCGGAGCAGTGCCGGGTCGAGCACGTCGGGCCGGTTGGTGGCCGCGATCAGGATGACGCCTTCGTTGGATTCGAAGCCGTCCATTTCCACCAGCAACTGGTTCAGCGTCTGCTCGCGCTCGTCGTGACCGCCGCCGAGACCGGCGCCACGGTGACGGCCGACGGCGTCGATTTCGTCGATAAAGATGATGCAGGGAGCATTCTTTTTGCCCTGCTCGAACAGGTCGCGAACGCGGCTTGCACCGACGCCGACGAACATCTCGACGAAATCCGAACCGGAAATACTGAAGAACGGAACGTTGGCTTCGCCGGCTACCGCGCGCGCCAACAGCGTCTTGCCGGTGCCCGGAGGCCCTACCAGCAGCACGCCTTTCGGAATACGACCGCCAAGCTTCTGGAACTTCTGAGCTTCACGCAAGAACTCGATGATCTCGCGCAGTTCTTCCTTGGCTTCGTCAACGCCCGCCACATCCTTGAACGTGACCTTCTTCTGCTGCATGGAGAGCAGCCGGGCCTTACTCTTGCCGAAGGAAAGAGCTTTATTCCCTCCCGTCTGCATCTGCCGGATCATGAAGATCCAGAGGGCAGCCAGCAGAATGATTGGGGCAAAGTTCAGAAGCGCGGTCGGCCATCCCCCACTGCTAGCATCCTTCACCGTGATGTTGACACCCTTGTCGCGAAGAATCTTGATCATGTCAGGATAGTTCGCGGGGACGGTGGTGTGGAAAGAGGCCTTCTCGTTGGCATATTGCCCACGAACATCCGGCCCGGTAAGCGTGACGTCCTTTACCTTCGCCTGGTCGACATCATTCATGAACTGCGAGAAGTTAATTTCGCGTTCCTTAACGCCGTTGTTGCCAGCCTTGACGACCTGCCACAGCAGGACGCCCGACAAGACAATCACCAGCCAGAACACGACTTGTTTTACGGTCGAATTCACAGCAAGCTCCTCGGATCAGGGCACACGCACACGAAACCTACGTAACGTACAGCCTCGCCAGCAAATTAGATGCAATCGAGACCGCACGGACTTAGGATTTTAGCCCCCCGTCTGTGAATTGTACTCGCTTTCGTCTTCAAAAGTTGCTCATACTCCGGGAGAGGGGAGGGGCTTGGCCCTCCACAATGGCAAGGTATGGCAGATTCCGGCCAAAATCCGGGGACCCCAACCCGTAACCCACTACATAGCAATTATCCAGCAGGAATCCGGAGTAATCGGCACGTAACAAGATGCGCCGGTCCGAGCTGCGATCAATGAAAGTGGCGATGCGAACCGAGGCGGCGCCGCAGGAACTTATGTGGCGAATGAGGAAGTCGCTGGTGATACCGGTTTGCAGCACACCCTGTACCAACAGGACGTGCTTGCCGGTTACCTCCAGCTCGGGGCGGAAGAGAATCTCAAGCGTGGAACCACCTGCGCGCGGTTGCTCCTTCACGTAGGGTTTGAGGAACTGGCAGACCACCTCTCCCTCGAGGGCTCGCACCAGATCCGACATGAACATGAAGCCATCTTCCAGAACGGCAATGGCATAGATGAGTTCGCCGCGAAAATCGTCGGAAATCTGTCGTGCCAACTCCCGCACCCGCTTTTGGATCTGCTCCGCGGTTGCTACGATCTTCACTTGGTACTTCACGTCGTTATGAACGATTTCCGGCATCCACTCTCCACGCGCAACGATGAAATCCAGCTCTAAACAGAAAAAGGCCTGCCTTCGATCTGCAAGGCCAAACCTGTATTCTCCCGGAAGGCGAAGGCAGAGGCAACAGGCATTCCGAGCGCCCAGATCAATTGCTGGTTACTGAAGACCAGTGGCCACATGGTGCGCTTCTCGGGCGGAATTCGATATTGCTGAAAGTATACCTTTACCTTCTTTTCCCGCTCGTCGCCCAAGGGATGGTAGCGGTCGCCGGGGCGCCAATTCCTGACCGTAAGCTCTGTCTCAATCCGTTTCGGGTCCAGCAGGTTTGCCACGGCGTGGCCTTCGGCAACCTGCACCAAGGAGACCCTGATGAGCCGACGTGCCTCCGGGACTGGTAGCTCTCCCGGCACCCGAAGCCGGTATTCGTAAGCTGAGTGGTCATCGCCGGAGCCCGTGCCGGGACGGGAAATTCGCAAGCTCGACTCAGTCCGGCTACGCTGCTTTTGCGCCTCCCAACCCGCCGGCAGCTCGCAGCGGGCTCCGCCATGGGCGGCCAGCAGCAGGCGCAACCGCTCCACTTCCTCGAAGCCGAGTTTGAGTTGCACCTGCTCCCCGGCGAAGCGGAGCAGCCTTCGTTGCAGCGCGAGCGGCTGCGCGGCGAGCCGGTCCGAATCAACGGTCACCGATTCCGCGCCGGGGTCCCCGGCGCGCGCCGGAGTCGCGCGTGTTGGGGCAGAGTGCGAGATAAGTCCCGGAGCAATCTCCGCAACCTGCTTCGCCCAGTAGCTTTCCTCGGCTTGTGCCAAATCGGCGATTTGCGCAAGCGCTAGGCGAACCCCCGGATTGTGTTCGGCCTCAAGCAGCGGCAAAAGCTGCCGCACACGGTTTCGCCGGAAGCGACGATCCTGGTTCGAGAGGTCCTCGCACCACGGCTGCCCGAGCCGGTGCAGATAGGCCTCGACCTCGCGCCTAGTGGTGCCAAGCAGCGGACGAACCACCCAAACCCGGCCGTCCGCGGTGCGCAGGCGCGGATGAATGCCCGCCAGGCCGCGCAGCCAGCTTCCACGCAGAAGCTTGAGCAGCACGGTTTCAGCCTGGTCGTCGATGGTGTGCGCCGTCGCAACCTTGTCTACCTTGCGCTCTTCGACCAGGGCGGAGAAAAACGCGTAGCGCAGCCGTCGCCCCGCTGCTTCCAGGCTGAGCTTGTGCGCGACCGCATAGGTGCGGACATCGCGTACGGCCAAGTGAAATTCCAGTCCGTGCCGCTGTGCCAACTCGGCCACGAACGCGGCGTCCCGCTCGGCATCGGCGCCGCGTAGCTGGTGGTTGACGTGCGCCACCGAGAGCACGATTCCCAGTTCCTGCCGCAGCTCCAGCAGCAGACGAAGCAGGGCGACGGAATCAGCCCCGCCGGACACGGCCACCGCCACGCGCTCGCCGGCTCGGAGCAGGTCATGGCTGGCAATGAAGGCTTGAACGCTTTTCAGCACGTCCTCCATGGTAAATCGATCCTCGCCGTCAAGCGAACAAGCGCTCGAGCAATTCCACAGTCGGTTGCCGCTAATTATCGCCGCCGGGTTTGGAACTGTCCTCGACTACCTTCAACGAATCTGGTCTAAAATCGTGTTCAGTATGGCACTTCGAGTGGAAAATCGTGCGCCGGTTCATCCTGGTCCAAAATGGTACGTGCGGTTCATCATGGTCTCATTTCGGACCGTGCTGTTCACAATTCTGTTTACCGCGCTGGGCATGGGCGTAGGCCTGCTGTTGGGAATCATCGCCACCGTGGTGCTGGCAGCCGTCCATCATGTGCAGCCCGACATGGCGAGTGCTTACCGCCATGTAGCGGCTCCTCTGGCGCTGGCGAGCGGCGCGTGCGCCTTGGCGTGGAATGTTTTTCGCGGAGTCAAAGACGCGGTGAGCGCCCGAACAAACAAGCCCGTCGACTGCGGTGATGCAGATCGGCAAAGGTGACGCGGCCTGGAAACCGTCCCACTCCGCGCCGCTCTGGGCTTTATTGACGAATTTTTCTGCTTGGTGCCCCACGTTCGCCCGCGTCGGGGCCCCCGGCGAGGCTCGGCTCGCTGGGGTGACTGGGCTAACGTGGGGTAGTTCGACTGGGTCCAAGTCCCACATCTGCTAACTGCGGCAGATGTGGGGCACCGTCCAATAAAGCCACCAACTTCTGAGCGAAGTGAAGAATCCCAGCACGGCGCGGGGCTGAGGCGCGGTCGAAGGATTTTGTCAAAAAGCTCGGAGCGGCGTGGGTTGAGACAGTTTCCTGGGATGCTTCGCTGCGCTCAGCATGACAGTACAGAGCCTGTTTCAGTGCGCTCAGGATGACACTCGCGAGAGGTTTTCTATTATGCAAGTATTCCGAGACACCACACTAGCGTTTGACCCTCCCCGCCGCAGTCTTTAAACTCAATCTTTCTATTTAGATTTCCCTGGATCGCGCATTGTAGGCGCGACCCAGCCCCAGCCAGCGCAAATCCGGCGCTTGTCGGGGAGAGGCGGCCGGAGCCAAATATCACTATGTCCGACATCAAAGTTCAGCTACCCGATGGCAGTGTTCAGCAAGTTCCCAAGGGCACCACTCCGTTGGAGATCGCCCGCTCGATTTCGCCGCGGCTGGCCGAGGCCGCGCTGGTCGCCAGGACCGCGCCGCTCGACCCCACCGGGCCGGGCAATGGCGACGGCGATCTGACCGATCTGACTAAACCTCTGGAGCGCGACACCCGCCTGCGCCTGCTCACCGATCGCGATCCCGAGGCGCTCCAGGTGTACCGGCACTCCTCGGCGCACTTGATGGCTGCCGCCGTGCTTGAACTTTTTCCCGAGACCAAGCTCGGGCACGGGCCGGCGACCGAGAGTGGTTTCTTTTACGACTTCTATCGCCCCACGCCCTTTACGCCCGAGGATCTGGAGAAGATCGAAAAGAAGATGCAGGAGATCGTGCAGCGCAACGAGCCCTACGCGCGCGAGTTTCTGCCGCGCGAAGAGGGGCTGACTCGCTTCAAGGCCGAGGGCGACTTCATGAAGTGCCACTTCATCGAAGAATTCACCCAGCCCGACGAGAAAATTTCGCTTTACAAGACCGGCAAGTTTGTCGACTTCTGCCGCGGCCCGCACATACCCTCGACCGGCAAGATCAAGGCCTTCAAGTTGCTGAACATCGCCGGCGCCTACTGGCTCGGCAAGGAAGAGAATCCGCAACTGCAGCGCATCTACGGGACTTCTTTCTTCAGCAAGAAGGATCTTGACGAGTACATGCACAAGCAGGAGGAAGCCAAGCGGCGCGACCATCGCGTGCTCGGCAAGCAGCTCGACCTGTTCTCCATCCAGGAACTCGCCGGACCGGGACTCATCTTCTGGCATCCCAAGGGCGGCATCATTCGCAAGGAGATGGAAGACTGGATGCGCGAGGAGTACTTGAAGCGGGGCTACTCGCTGGTGCACACGCCGCACGTGGCACGCCGCCAGCTCTGGCAGACCTCGGGGCACGAGGGCTTCTACGCCGAGAACATGTTCACCCCGATTGAGCTGGACGATGCGGAATACCGCATGAAGCCCATGAATTGCCCGTTCCACATCCTCATTTACAAGGATCAGCTTCGCTCTTACCGCGACCTGCCGGTCCGCCTGGGCGAGCTTGGCACGGTCTACCGCTACGAACGCTCGGGCGTGATGCACGGCCTGCTACGCGTCCGCGGCTTTACCCAGGATGACGCGCACATCTTCTGCACGCCGCAGCAGATTGAAGGCGAGGTCATCGGCTGCATCGATTTTGCCAAGGCCGTGCTCGATGCTTATGGGTTCTCCGAGTTCCAGGTTGAGCTCTCCGGCTGGGACCCCAACGACCGCAGCCATTTCGTGGGTAGCGAGGAGCTGTGGGAAATGGCGCAGAACTTGCTGAAGAAGGTGCTCAGCGAGCGCGGTATTCCCTATAAGTTCATCCCCGGCGAAGCCGCATTCTACGGGCCTAAGATCGATATCAAGCTGGTGGACGCCATCGGGCGGCTCTGGCAGCTTTCGACGGTGCAGTTCGACTTCAACCTGCCGCAGCGCTTCGAACTGGAATACGTGGGCGAGGATGGGCAGCGCCATCAGCCGCTGATGGTGCATCGCGCGCTCTACGGCTCGGTCGAGCGTTTCTTCGGCGTGCTCATCGAGCACTATGCCGGCGCCTTCCCGCTGTGGCTCTCGCCGACGCAGGTGGAGATCGTGCCCATCGCCGAGCGCCACGTCGACTACGCCAACAAGGTGCGCGCGGAGCTGAAAACGATCGGCGCGCGGGTGGAGGTCGACGCCCGCAACGAGAAGATGAACGCCAAAATCCGCGAGCACGCCATGCAAAAGGTTCCGTTCATCCTGGTGGTCGGCGACAAGGAGAAGGAGAGCGGACAGGTCAACGTGCGCGTGCGCGGCCAGGACAAGGCGGAGGGCTCGGCGACGACCGCCGACTTTGTCGCCCGGGTGAAACGGCTAATGGAAACCCGCAGCGCCGGACTGGAGTGAAGGCACGCGCAGTAGGCCGCCCCGAATGCACAACACCGGCCGCACAGACCTTCTGCTACGATAGGAGGTTAGGGCGGCCCGCCGAGCCCGGGAACAAACGTGCTCGCCGGGAACGCCGGTTCCCACTTCTCAGCCAATGACACAGACTGTTACTGCCACAACGCATTCTCCAGCGGAGATCATCAGGAACTCTCCCGTGCAGCAAGCTTCCAACGGAATCTGCTACGCGGTTACCGGGCAGACGAACCTGCTGGGCCCCGATGCCGAGCGCATGGTTGCCTGCGTGCCCCAGGCGGTGGCGGCGGCCCTGCAGAAAAAGGCTTTCTACTTTGTGCCGCTCGCGGTGGCTCAGGGCGACGAGACGGTGATCGCGGACCGCTACGACATTGTGCTCAGCGACCAGGCGGTTTGCCATCGCAACCTTACACTGGGCGATGCCGAGTGCGTTTTCATCTCCACGCGCCTGATGGACGACCGCTTTTCCGTGGCCTTCGAGTTTTACATCAACGTGGCGCATGCCTTCGTCGAGCACGCCGGCTTCTCGCAGGAGTTCGGCGATCTTGCCTGGAAGCAGGTGCTCGAAAAGGTGAAGGGTGAGACCAGTCTGGACGCGCACGAGCTGCGCAAGATCGCCAGCTCCAGCGCGCCCGACGCGGACAAGGCCAAGAACGAGTACTTCGAGACGGTTTTTGCCGACGCCATCGCTATCTACATGCTCTCGTTGTTTCTTGACGTCGATTACTACGAGTTGCGTGAGCGTGATTATCCGCTGCTGGTGCCTAGCGCCATGGCCGAGCGGCTGCGCAAAGCGGCCGAACTGTTTCCTCCACCCACGGGATTCGAGTTCAACATCTTCTACCGCCGCCGGCAGTAGATGACCCTGCTGCTCGCGAAAGGTGTATACCGAAGCACTCATGGGTGTAGCTTTCGCGAAACTGGTCTACAATGCAGTCGATGATTGCGCACCTTCGCGGCCGTCTGCTTATCAAGCATCCCAATCAAGCCATCGTCGACGTCGGCGGCGTGGGCTACGAGATCACCATTACGGTGCCGACTTTTTCCGAGCTGGCGGAAGCCGGGCAAGAGGTCGCGCTGCACATCCACACCCACGTGCGCGAAGACCAGATAGCGCTGTTCGGCTTTCTGCGCGCCGAAGAGAAGCGTCTGTTCGAAAAGCTGATGACCGTCAGCGGTATTGGCCCGAAGCTGGCCGTCACCATCCTGAGCGGCATGCCGGTGGGCGACCTGATCGGCGCGATTCGCGCGGGAGACGTAGCGCGGCTGACCAAGGTTCCCGGCATCGGCAAAAAAACCGCCGAACGCATGGTGCTGGAGCTGCGCGAAAAACTCGAAGAGCTGCGGGCCAGCGCCATTGCCCCGCCGTCGCTGAACGCCGTCGCCGATGACGTGCTCTCGGCTCTGGTCAATCTGGGCTACCAGCACCCGCTGGCGGAAAAAGCAGTCGAAAAGGCCGCCGGGACCGGCGCGCAGAAGACGTTTGACGAGATCTTTCGCGAGGCACTGAAGCTGCTGACGCGGTAGAGTCGAGACCAGTTTCGCGCGCGTCGACATGCTGCGCGGCCATGAGTCAAGAAGTCTGTCCGGCTGCTGCGCTCCTTGCCAACCCGACTTGCCGTTTCGTTAGAGCCCAGCCAATCGCCGTGGTAGCGACGATGCCGACGACGACTGCGATTTGCCCGTTGATGCCGACGCCGGCAGGGGCCCCCGCGGCATTCAAACGGTGGGCGAGTCCCGCGCCGGCTAACATGCCAAGCACGCACCACGCGGCGTCCGTACTGCCTTCACCGGAAGAAATCAACTGCCGGAGAGGACATCCACCCGCCAGTGTGGCCGCCAAGCCAACCAGGAACAGACCGAGAAAGTTCCACACGTGCATGGTATGCGCCAGAGGCTGACCGCGGAAACCCAGCTTAAAGAAACCAAAATAATAATTTCCCGCCACGGCCACGAGGAAGATGGCGGCATAGATTCGCAGCAGATGAGTGCTACTCGTCTGGAAGAAATCGCGGATTCCGCCGCTCATGCACAGGCGGGAGCGTTGCGCCAGCAACCCGGCGGCCAGCCCCGCGACCAGGCTGATCAGGACAGGAGCGTGCATTGCCCCGGGGCCCTGCTTGCTGAACGCCAGCACGGGGAGCCTGAAGGCAACTGCGATTAAAACCAACAGCGCAACCAGCGGCAGGCCATATCCGGCGGCTGACGCCGCTCCGCCGTGCGGGCTCGATCTTCCCGGGTTGTAACCGCGCCGAAGGAAGAGGATTCCGGCGCCGACGCCGGCGACAAACCCGATCAAACCGGTCAGGCCATTCAAGTCACCGCCGGCTAGACGCAGAAGTCCGCGCAGCGGGCACCCCAGAAAGACGAGCGCGCCGATCATCATCGCCATTCCAAGAACAAAGCGCATAACTGGGCTGGCTCCGCCCCGCGAACGAAATTCGCCGCGCAATTTTGCCATGGCAAAAGCGCCGAGCACCCAGCCCAGAATCTCCGGGCGCGCGTACTCAAGCGTGGCGACGGAATGAATGTGAAGCGCTCCGGCAATATCGCGAAGCTGACAGGCGGCGCAAAAACCATAGTTGCCAGGGTTCCCTGCCATCACCAGCAGAACGGCCCCCAACCCAAACACGATTCCGGTCGCTAACACCAACATGGCTTGCTCCTTATTTGAACTCGCGCCAGGCGTCTACCCGTGAACCCCGTGGCTGGCCAGCGGAACATCTCGCGGATGTCACGCGGTTCACGCCCGGGAAAGCCCGGCGGTGCTGTCTCTTAGAGGAAATTGACGCCAAACTGACGGTAGGCAAACTACATTCAGGTGAAGCCGGAAAAGACGTGAAGTGGCAGCAGCTTCATGGGAGTGGAATATACATAGCTCGGTTTGCGGGATGGCGCAATAACTTTTTACGAGCTTGCCCGGAAAAGATGTCGAGGTAGACAAGAAAGTCTGAATTGACATCCCACAGTGAGCACGATAGTCTTTGCCGTCAAACTGCCAAGAGCCGGAGGTACGCCGGTGCTATGCGCAAAGTGTGGTACTGAACTGCCCGATGAGGTACGGTCCTGCCTGCAGTGCGGCCATGCGGTGGCTGCAACCCCCTCTACGAGTGCAACTGAAGCTGGAGAAGCGGCAGCGACATCGCCGGTACGCGCACCGCTAGCTGTTGATGAAACAGGAAGACGGACGGACCAGCATTGGTACGATGACCTGACTCTTAAGCATTGGAATGTCTTACTTGGCAGCTTTCTTGGTTGGGTTTTTGATGGGTACGAATCCTATGCGTTGATCGTGGTGTTGGGACCAGCGCTCAAATCATTGCTTAGCGCTGAGCAACTGAAGTCACAAGCGGTCTGGGCAGGTCTGGCCATCGGTATAACCCTGTTGGGCTGGGGAGCCGGAGGATTGATCGGCGGTGTCTTGGCGGATTACATCGGCCGCAAGAAGATGATGATGTATTCGGTTTTTCTGTACGCTCTGCTGAGCGGCCTTACAGCGTTCAGTTTTACGATTGGCGCCCTGTTGGTGTTCCGGTTCCTGACAGGACTCGCCATGGGCAGCGAATGGAGTACGGGCATCTCGCTTATCAACGAAACGTGGCCGGAGCGAGCGCGGGCGAAAGGCGCCGGATTTCTCCAGTCGGGCTTTGGCTGGGGTACCCTTCTCGCCGCTGGCCTCTGGTTCCTGATTGCTGACACAAAGCCGTTTGGGTTTGATACCTGGCGCCTCATGTTTGTGTTTGGGGCAATACCAGCCTTATTCGTTCTGTACATCCGCAAAGGCGTCGATGAATCCGAACGATGGAAGCAAGCCATTCGGGAGAAGCGATGGGCGGCGACCGAGGTGTCAACTCAATCGAATAGCGGAGGCGAATCCAAACGTCCGTTCACCTTGACTGAAATTTTTCGCGACCGGGAAAGCCGGCGCCGGGTTCTCCTGGCTTTCGGCCTTTCAGTCACGACCATGATCGGATGGTATGCCGTTGCCAGCTGGCTTGCCTTGTTCACTAGTTCGATGGCGGTTCGAGAAGGCTTGCCTCGTGCAGGGTCGTGGGGAGCACGCGTTGCAATGCTTTATACGGTCGGGGCGATTGTCGCTTATCTGCTTTCCGGATTTATGGCGGACGCCATGGGACGACGAAGATTTCTGTTGTTTACTTTTGTGGGTTCTCTGATCCTTACGCCGATCACTTTTCGTTTTACGGGAACCGTCGCTGCAATGCAGTTCGTTGCTCCGCTGAACGGGTTTTTCACCCTCGGATGCGCCTACTCCTGGATGGCCATATACCCCGCTGAATTGTTCACGTCTTCAGTGCGCTCAACCGCAATAAGCTTCATCTTCAACGCATCGAGGCTGGTTGCCTGGTTTTTCCCGATTATCGCCGGCACCATCATCAAGTCTTTTGGTGGCGTGTCCAATGCCGCCATGATTCTTGGTTCTGTCTACATTCTGGGACTGATCCTTCCATGGTGGATGCCCGAAACCCAGGGGAAGGGGCTGCGCGGTTAGGCAAAAAACTCGCGGCATCGCGGCCAAACAAAGCGAGCTAATCAACTCATAGGGTGAGCGTTGAGCATGTTGGCTGACTTCCGCTAACCCAGGTTTCGTCTACTTCGGAATCAGTTCCGGTGCGCCGTTTTTCGCAAGGGCAGGGTCTCCCATTTGGGTGACCCCAGACAGCAAAAACTCCCGGGAAGGAGCTCGTAAACTTCTAATTACATCAAAGTTATATTGGTCGGCTTTAGCAGACGATTTTAGAACTTTCCTATCGCATTCTGGGGATTTCGAGGCCCTGGAGTTCGCCCAAATCTAAAAAGCTGGTGCTAATTTCCTCCCCCGGCGGTGGTGCAGTCTGAATTTTAGGAGGGGACCTTATTGTCTCAGCCGCGTAATCATTTCGATTTGCGCTCGGTCGGACATAAAAACAGGACGAGTCTTCACTTGCGGACTTATTTCAAGCCCAGCTCGCCATTGTACTGTTGGGTAATTCCGTAGCACTCGCAGGCGAAGTCTTCAAGTTTATTGCGGTTCACGATCTTCACTGCGCCACGGGTGTACTCGATGAGCTTGTGCTTCTGCAAAACACCAGCTGCCAAGCTCACACTAGGCCTATCTGTCCCTAGCATCGTTGCGAGAAAATCATGGGTGATGGGCAGCGACGCCGAATCCACTCTATCCTGAGTCATGAGCA
>Ga0181533_1001676_pt1 | contig 27806 bp, 21 predicted proteins | sample PEATcosm2014_Bin_45_FD_119772 | JGI IMG/M metagenome (GOLD analysis project Ga0181533, IMG submission 119772) | Peatland microbial communities from MTU Mesocosm Facility, Houghton, MI, USA - PEATcosm2014_Bin11_60_metaG | ecosystem: Environmental > Terrestrial > Soil > Wetlands > Peat | place...
CCCGAAAAGCTCTACACCGACCAGGGCAAAATCTTCACCAGCTACCACCTGCAGATCGTCTGCGCCAACCTCGGCGTGCGGCTCTGCCACGCCGCGCCGTATGCCGCGTTCTCAAAGGGGAAGGCCGAGCCAGTCATTTTCACCATTCAGCAAGACTTTGAAGCTGGCCTGCGCCTGCCCTGCCAGGCCGCCGTCTCCCTCGAAGAACTCAACGCCAAGTTCTCGCTCTGGCTCCAAAGCGTCTATCACGCCCGGGTCCACTCCAGCACCGGCATGAGCCCGGCCGAGCGTTACCAGCGTGGCGCCCACTTGGTCAAAGCCCTGGACCCGCATCTGGACCTGGACCAACTCTTCTATCACCAACTGACCCGCACCGTCCGCCGTGACGGCACCGTGCGACCCTTCACGGGGCGTGATGCTGCTGTTACATCATGACTGACCCGCACCGTCCGCCGTGACGGCACCGTGCGGCTGGGCAACCTACTCTACGAAGTGGACCTGAGCCTGCGCACCCTGGCGGTGCAGTTGCGCTTCGATCCTTTCAAGCTCGACCGCATCGAAGGGGGCCGTGGCGGAACTGGGCAAAGTCGTGCCGCTCATCGTCCTGGACGAGGCGCAGAGCTTCGGTTACGGCAGCCTCGAAGAGGTGCGCCTGCTCCTGGGCCTCAACCTGGCCAAACCGCCCGCCTTCGGCCTGGTGCTCATGGGCGACGAATACCTGCTCAACACCTTGCGCCTGCGCCAGCACCGCTCGTTGTTCTCGCGCATTGCCTGCCAACTGGGCCTGGGCCCCTGGACGGCGAGTCTGGTCAGCCAGTACCTCCAGCAGAGTCTGGCCGCAGTGGGCATCAACCGCCCCGCCATTGAACCGGCGGCCCTGAACCTCTTAACCAGTGCCAGTAGCGGCTTGGCGCGCAGCCTGTGCCTGCTGGCGCGGGCCGCCTGGATCCAGGCCGCCAGCGCCGGCGCCCAGACCATCGAAGCCGCCCACGTCCAAGCCGCCATCGAGCAAGGGCTTGGGGCCGCCGGTCTATTGCCCACCGCCACGTCAACCCCTTGAATCGCCTCGCTATGTCCACGCCCACCGCACCCCAACCTCCGTCCACCGGGATCACCGCCACCACCATCGCCCAGGCCCACCAACTCTATTGTCAGTTGACCGGCCAGAACCTGCGCCTGGGTTTTGAGCGGGAGCGCATGTGGTTCGAGATCCTGCGCACCGGCTACTCCCTGGAGGACCTGCGCGGCCTCATCCTCTACCTCCAGCGCGAAATCCGCGCTGAGCGTCGCAACATCGGCGCCCTCAAGCTCTCCAACCTCCTCCATCCCGACCGTTTCGAGGAGGACCTCAACCTCAGCCGGGTCCGGCTTAGCGCCCCACCACCGGCCAAAACCCCAATGGCGCTACGGCCGCCGACCTGTTCGCCCGCCCAGCAGGAGCGGGGCCGCCAGCGCTTCCCGTTTCACCACGAAATCAGATGGAAAAAGTTCACCGAAAGAGCGCGGAACGCTACAATAATGAGAGGTTGGCGGCTGGCCCGTGAAATGTCGGGGCCAGGCTCAGGGTTCGTCGCACACCGAACAACCGATCTTCGGCAGGACGATTTGCGCGCGGTTCATTTCGTGCAACCGTTGGCGGCGCTGCTCGAAGCAAGCGGGGCAGGTGGAGAATGGCTCCAGGTCCCAGGTATCGGCGAAGACCCTGCCCTGGCGCAGTCCCAGGAGGGATTCAAAGGCTCGTTCGAGCGTTGAAAGCCGGGGCGGGGCGAACTCACCGGCCTCCCGCAACCGGTCCAAAGCACCGTTGCCGGCGCGGGTGGGGATGAGGGAAAGCACCTCGACACCGGAGGCAAAAGCGAACTCAGCCGATTTGAGGGCCCACTCCAAAGCCTCGGCCTCGTTCAGGAAAGGCGGCTTCAACAGGACGAATGCGCGGGCGGCGATGCCGCGGTCGCGCAGAAAGCCGGCGGCTCGGGCGAAGGCACTCAAGGTGAGATTCTTGTTCAGACGGGGCAGGACGTCCGGATGCACGGTTTCAAGGCCCATCGCCACCTCCAGCGATGGGCCTAGCAGATCCCTGAGCTTCAGGGCGCTCTGGCCGATAAGCCGGGGATGCGATTCCACGACCAAATGCCTGGCGAAGGAGACCCTTTGGGCGATGGCCGGGTAGTCGGCCAAGGGGATGGCGGCGGGGTCAAAGAAACTGCCGCTGTTGTAGAACTTGACCTGTTCCGGGCGGGCTTGCAGGCGGCTTAGCGCGTAATCGATCTGCCGTGGCATGGCGCCGGGTGGAACGGGGCGGGCGAGGGTGTGTTTCCACAAGTCGCACATCAGGCAGCGCCAGGGGCACTCTTTATTGGTCAGGAGAATGACGGCGGAACTCACGATGCGACCCGAGGCGGATCGTTCCTCCTCGAGGAAGAAGCCGTGGGGTTTGAAGGGGTCTGCTATCGCGCGCGGGGGGCGCTGGGCGATGATCCAGGCCGACCGGCCTCGCTCGGGATAGATGGAAGTCATGAGGGGCAAGACCGATGGGGCCTCGGTTCATGGGGGGGTGGGCGTAGCCGAAAATCCGAAATCCGAAATCCGAAATCCGAAGGAAATCCGAAATCCGAAATCCGAAGTGGCCGGGCGACGCTCATGACGAGAATCAGCATTTCACTCGTTGAGGATTGAGCATTGGTCCGGCGCTGGCCCCCGTCCGATGGCAAATGGCAAATAGCAAATGGCAAACGCTCGAGTGGCTCTTTCGCCCAATCAGGCGGAGATGGCCGCGCTGTAGCCGGCCAGGAATCGCTGGCGGTATTCAGGCTCCTGCATGGACAGGCGGCGGCCCAGACGTTCCACGGAAACGGCGCCGTGCTGAAAACGGCGCTTGGGAAAGACGGGCATTTCAAGGCCGGTGACGGCTTTGACGCCGCGGCTGACGACTTCGCCTTTGAGGCGGTAGAGCTTTTCGACGTCATAATCGGTCAGCGCGATGAAGGGGATGCCTTCGGCCTGCTCGATGACGGCGGGCCGGGTGAAGGGGCTGAAGCCATCGAAGTTGAAATGACGCGCGGGAGCATAAGTGCGGGTGTAGGAGCGGCTCAAGCCGCCGGAATAGGTCAAGGAGTGCTTGATGGTGCCCAGGCCCCAGCCCTCCTGGTAGAGCAGGCGGTTGTTGACCACGCTGCGAATGGTCAGTTCCGGGTTCTCCTCGATGGGGTAGTCCTTGAGGTTTTCATCGCCGCCATCCCCATCAATGAGGAACTTCCAGTCCGGATAGCGCCGGCGGATGCCGCGGCACAGCGCGAGGGCCATAGTGGCCGATTCGACATCGAGGGCCTTGTAATCCTCGACGATGCGAATGGTTTCAATCGGGTCGAGAGAGGCCGGGTCGGCCTCGATGACCTCGAGGAAGAGTCCCAGGCCGAGCCGGTCCAAAAAGGTCCTGGCCTGGTCGAGGTCGGGGCCGTTGCCTGCGGAGAGGGTGAAGGCCTTGAGCCGGGCGGGGTTCATCCCCAGCTTCAGGAGGCTATGGTAGGTAACGAGGAAGACAGCGCCGCTATCCACGCCGCCGGAGAAACAAACCCCGATGGGTTCGCGGGCCGGCAGGCTGGCGAGCCACTGGCGGACCTCGAGGGCCAAGGCGCCGATGTAGTTCTGGCCCAACTGCTGAAGGTCGGCGGGAAAGGCCTCGCGCCGCGGCGCAAAGAACCGCTCGTAAACCGGGTCGGGATCGGGGCAGCCGACCAGGTGAATCTGGACGACGTGATGAGCGGGAACCATGCGTGTGTAGCTGGGATGGAACTGGGCGCCGAATCCCTCCTGCTTCAACCAGTCCCAGATAGCGTCGATGCGGTGGGCAACCACGAGGGCGGGGCCTTCATGGCGCTTGGCCAGGAAGTAGCGCATCGGCCGATCCAGCGAGCGGGCCAGGCGGACGACCTTTCCTTCTTTCGCCACCAGGGCAAAGGAGCCTTCGATCTGCCGGACCGCCTCGGCCGGGCCTCGCAAGAGGCGCTCCCGCGCTTCCTCGACGCTCATGTTGAGGATGCGGTTGGAAGCGAGATCAGTCAGATCGACCACCCGTTCGATATACTGGTTCGAGATTGATTGGTTCATAAAACCCGTTCTGTGCTGTTCGGTCAACGCGGCAAATTTACGCCTCGCTGCTTTTGGAGCAAAGCTTTTTAGCGGGTTTTCCGGCTCAACACCAACGGCCCAACCCAGCGAGTGTTGTACTTCGCCCGCCAGCCGTCGTCCAAATTCGATGGTCTGGGCTGCCGGCCATAAGCCTGGTCATCCATGCCGTGAAAAGGCAACGGCTCGACCTGCCAGCCCTGGCCGACATGGAAGTCGGCGTCTTTGTCCCATCCTACGACGTGGAAGAAGAAATCGCGCTCGAAGCCTTCAGGTTTGGGAGGCAGTTGGTCTGCGGCGAAGCTCAGCGCCAATTCGTCCCCTCCGTTGAGAAGCACCAAGGCATTGTCTTTTTCTGCCACCAGCTCATCGACGGCGCCGTAACGCGTACACCAGCCGTAAGGCGTCCGCCGCCAGGGTGGCGCATCCCTGAGCCTGTCGTATTCGGGTGTGAGCGGCAGCCAGGCTGGCAGCGGCGCGAATTCGCTGAAGCCGCGCCAATGGAGGTCGGCTCGGTTGGGGCGGAGGCTCGTGACGCGGTTGTCCCGCGCGGAGGTCTTCACGCAGAGCGAAACGGAATCCCAATAGAGTTCAAAGGCGGCGGTCAAGCGCAGCCGCCGGGCTCCGGGGGGCAGCTTGCCTTCCAGGTCCACCAGTATCGTCTTGGTTTTGCCCGCCGGGACCCCTGGGTCCACCGGCAGCCGCTGCCACGAACCGTCCGGCAACTCGGCCTCGATGGTCGGGAAAGGGAAAGGAAGGCGCGGGTCGAGCGAGCCGGCGATGTTGGCCATGCCGCCGCCGAAACGCAGCCAGCCGCTGAGAACCAGGACCAGAGGTTCGGAAACCGGGAGTTCGCCAAAGTCGAGTGTGACGGCAAAGGGTTCGGCCAAACCGCGCAATTGCGGCTCGCGGAGGCGCTCCGGCCCCACCAGGCGGGCATCGTTGGCCGCCAACAGTTCAGTGGCGTCCAGGCCATCGCTACGCACGGCCCGCTTGAGGGCGGAGCGCGGGCGCAGCGTCCAGAGTTCATGCGGGGGAAAGGGACCGGCAGCGCGCATTTTGCTCGTGGGGGCCACGATCGTGCCGGCAGGATGGTCCACCACCACCAGCCCGGCCTGGTCCAGGTAGAGCACTTCCCGCAGTTCTTCCGTGATGCGAAGCTCGTATTGGTTGTTGCGGGGCGGGAATTGGCGCTCGTTTCCGAGGCAGAGGTACTCTTCCGGGTCCTCCTCCACGTAGCGCGATTGGCTGGCGGGCAAGCCGAGGGGCGCGGCGCCAAGAATATCGGTGACAAATCTGAACCCCTGGCCGTTCCAGGCATAAAGGTACGGGCAGGAACCTGCGGGCAGCACCAGTTCGACCAATTCCAGAGGCTGGGGCTGCACGGGAACGTCCAGCGTTGTGGTCGTTAAATCCGACCACCGCATCTGAAGCATATCGAGTTTGTCCCGCTTGCCGACGCCAATCTCGAAGGGGAGCTGCTTCAAGGTGCGGAGCGTTCGCCAATGTCCCGAGACGATTTCGACGCGGCAACCCAGGCCGGAGGCGTTGGAACGGTTGCCAACCAAGCGCAGCTTGAGTTGTTTGTTGGCGTTGCCGCCGTCGTTGCGCCAGTAGCGCAGCCCCGCCCCGGAGGCCGTCACCAGGTCGGTGTCGCCGTCCTGATCGAAATCCGCCGCCACGACATCGTCAACCGGTCCGGTTTTGTCCAAACCCAACTCCGCGGTGACATCGACAAAACCCCTCTTGCCCACGTTGCGCCAGACTCGCACCCCGCTGCCATAGGCCAAGAGGTCCAGCCAGCCGTCATTGTCATAATCCACCAGCAGAAGCCCACTGGGCTGCAGGCCGTTGAGAGGAATTGTGGCTTGTTCGCCGCTGCCGGCGTATAGGATCGTGAGTTCCTTGTCACCGGCCAGCACGAGGTCCGGCAGCACATCGTTATTCAGGTCGCCCAGCGCAATCAGTCTGGCCGCCGGCAACTTTGTCGCCACGTTCGTCCGCACAAACGGGCCGGCCCGCTGTTTGCAGTAAAACACCGGGGCCTCACCCGAACGGGTGAGATATACCGCGGGCAGATCCTCGTTCCTCCAGTCGTCGACTGTGAGATGCTCGACCCCGCCGAGTATGGCCGGCAGCCCCGTATTCGTAGCGTTCTCCTGGAAATAGAAACTCCCCAGGTTTCGATAGACCCGCAACCCTTGCCCGCCTGGCTGGATGGCCAGCAAATCGAGTTTGCCCGTGAAATCGAGGTCCGCCAACACGCCGTCGCTGGCCTTCAGATTCTTAAGCCCTGCCGCGGCGGTCACCTCCCGGAATTGGCCATTCGTGGCGAAACGGAATACGTGCGAGGCCTGCTCCCCGAGTATCACGACATCCTCGAACTTATCGTTGTTGAGGTCGCCCACCAGGCAACGCCGATACGTCGCGTTGGTGGTTCCGGGAACCCACGCGCCCAGCGGGGCGAATTTGCCTTTCGAGTTCTCGAGCAGGCGAAATCCGTTCGCCTGTCCCACCCAGAGGCTGTTGCGACCGTCATGATTGTAATCGAGCACTCCCACCGGCCCGCGATAGCTCGAGGCCTCGGCGCCAAAGGCCTGCGCCGTCGCCTCGACGAACCTCACCGTCACGCCCCGGCGTTCGGGTTGGGCAAGGGTAAAAGCCACGCGCGGCTGTGTGTACTTGCAGCGTTCCAGGGAGGCGGGACTTAAGGACGTGCCGGGGTTCTTGGCCTGAAGCTCCTGATGTTTGGCCAACTGCGCCGCCGCCTCCGCCGCCCGCCCGGCCCGCTGGTAGAGACGGCTCAGTTGATAATGAGCCGACGGATGATCCGGCTGGAATTGGAGGAGCGTTTCAAATTGCTGAATCGCCTCGTCCGCATGCCCTGCGCGTTCCAGCGCCAGGCCGAGCTCAAAGGCGAGGGCGTCGACCGCCGGGTCGATTTTCTGCGATTGCTGGAAGGCCTGGACCGCCTTCTCAGGTTGGTTCTCGTGGAGGCAGGCGCAGCCCTCCAGGTAGTATGCCGCCGGCTCGTTTTGGTCCAACTCGATCGCCCGCCGGCATTCTGCGGCCGCGCCCTCGTTCTCATCCGCCAGCAGAAATGCGTTCGCCAGGTTCAAATGCGCGTCAACGCTCTCCGGCGCCGCCTTCACGGCTTGCTTGTAGAACCTGATCGCATTCGTGGCATCTCCTTTTTCCAAATAGCCCTGGCCTGACGCCATGAGCCGCTCAAACCCTTCGGCATGCTTTTGATGACGAGCCAGAACGAGCAGAGCGAGGGCCGCCAGCGCGACGAGAAAAATCCAAAGGAGGCGTTTTTTCATTTGTAACGTGTCTTCCCGCTCATAATCATAATCTCAACCTGCCAGTGTGTGGAGCAGAATTGCGCCATGCCGGGAGGGGCAAAACCTGAAGTTGTTGGTGCAGAGAAGATTGTGAAAAGCACGGGCGGGAAAGTGAGGCAGAAACGGTGCAGAGATGGTGCAGAAACGAGGGACGGTCCGCGGTCCGCAGTCCACAGTCCACAGTCCAGGGTCCGCAGTCCACAGTCCAGGGTCCGCAGTCCACAGTCCACGGTCCACAGTTCACAGTCCGGAGTTCAAAGGTCGAGGTCCGGCAAAAGCTGCCGCCGCGGGGCGGGGGGGGGTTCACTTGGAATGGCTTTATTAGGGTTGATTAGGCTTGATTGGCACGTGGCGGGGGGAGCCAGGGGGGGTTATAATTGTGTAACCCGGTGTCCAATAATCATCCGGGCCCGGGGCCACCGTAATCATCTCCGCCGGTGCCGGTGGCGGTGCCTGGTCCGCTGGCATCAAGCCAGGGGCAATAAGTTGCGGCTGCGGAGTCGGTTGCGACGGGGCCGGAGGCTGTTCGGCGGGCGCATACAGAGATGGGCTGTGCATCACCACCGGTGCGCCGCTGGTGCCACGGTACGTTCGCGCATCGGTGAGAAAGTAGCCCAGGCCCTGGAAGCGCAGGCCGAAGGACGAGGCGATCACTGCGTGCCGCACGACGGGCAGGTGGTGCAGCGCATCATGGAAACCGAGCGGGAAGCCCACGATCAGCAGCGAAGTGCCGACTTCCACCTCCTGGAGAGAGCGCTGGAGATGCGCCGGCGTGAAACACCGCAGCACGACCGACTGCGGCAACGCCGTGCGGTCAAGTTCGATCACCGCTACCTCGATCTCGCCCCCGGCATCGATGCCCTGGCACCAGACACTCTTGCCGTCGAGGAATAGCGGTACCGACAGACGGATCGAACTTGTGAGGTTCTTGGCGTCGGTGTGGATCTCGATCTCGATGCGGTTGGGAAAGTGCCCGCTCGGTTTGTCGATCACCACGTGGCGGCTCGTTACCAGGAACAGCCTGGCCTCGCGCTCGAAGAAGAAGCCGCCCGATTGGGTGTCGTAAACAACAACGTCAAGTTCTCGCCCCCAGCCACCGTGATCTACCGGGCAAACTCTGACGTTCTTTTTGACTATCCACCCCTGCCAGTCGTAGTACTGGGATATGAGATATTTCCAGGTGATTCCTCATCGCTCTATTCCTCTCTGTTCGTTTGTTATCTGCACTCACCTTCCGCCGCACCTCACCGTCACCGTGGCCGAGGACAATTTCTCCGCTTCGGCCTTGAGGGTGATTTTGCCGGGGTCGCCGGCGGGGCGGAGGATGGCCAGGCAGCGGCCCTGGAAGGTGGTGTGCTCGGGTTTGCGGAAGCTGGCCGGGTCGCAAGGGTTGCCGCTGCCGACGGCGGCAAGCTCGCCGGCGCCGGTCACGGTAAAATGCACCGGGACCACCGCATAAGGGACACGCTCGCCGGCGGCATCAACCACCTCGACCGTGACGTAGGCGAGGTCGTTTCGCGAGGCGCGTATTTCCGGGTGGTCGGCGGTGAGGCGGATTTTTTTTGGCGGCCCGGTGGAGCGAAGGGCAACGGCAGCGACTTCGTTGCCGTTGATGAGGCCCACTGCGCGGAGGGTGCCGGGGGCGTACGGGACTTCAAATCGGGCGGTGAGCCTGGTTCCCGCCGAGACCAGCTTCTCGCCGAGCTTTTTGCCGTTGAGCTCGAGGCGGACCTTTTCGCAGGTCGAATAGACGGCCACCTGCATCGGGGTGTCCTTTTCGACGGGCCAGGACCAGCTCTGGAGTTCGTCGGGCCAGCCCCAACCGCTGAGTTTTTCACTCCGGCCCGGGGGCAGGGGTGTATGGACGGCCAATTCGAGCTTGCTGCGGCCCCAGACCACGTCGCGATAGAAGGACTGGGGTTTCTTGAATCCGCAGAGGTCGATGTCCCCGCACCAGGCGTTGAACCAGGGCCAAGGCATGAGTTGCGGGTTCTTCTCGTTGTCCAGGACCGTGTGGCCGAGGCCGGCTTCGCCCAGGTAATCCAGGGCGGTCCAGACGAAATCGCCGATGACGTAAGGGTGTTTCTCGACCATGGCCCAGCAGTGGAAAGCGTCGATGGGGAATGACTCGGTGCATACGATGACGCGCTGCGGATTGCGGGCGTGGTCGGACTCGTACTTGTTGGGCAGGTAGTTGTAGCCGCCGACGTCGAGGTGCCGGAAGGCGGGGTCGGAGGTTTTGTCCCAGTCCAGGCCGGGCCAATCCCAGCCATCGCAGATGGCGGCGGTAATGGGGCGGGTCGGGTCGTGGTCGAGGACGTCCTGGCGGAGGTGCTCGGCCAGGTCGGGCCGGGAGAATCGCTCATGGATTTCGTTGCCGATGGACCAGAAGATGACCGAGGGGTGATTGCGGTCGCGCTCGACCATCGAGGCAATGTCGCGCGCGCTCCACTCTTTGAAGAACCGATGGTAATCCTGCGGGTTTTTGGCCTCTTCCCATTGGTCGAAGGCCTCATCGATGACGAGCATGCCCAGCCGGTCACAAGCATCGAGGAAGGCCGGCGAAGGCGGGTTGTGGCTGGTGCGAATGGCGTTGAAGCCGTTGGCCTTCAGGAGTTCGACTCGCCGCTCCTCGGCGCGGTCGATGGCTGCCGAACCTAGCGGTCCATTGTCGTGGTGGACGCAGCCGCCTTTGAGTTTGAGGGGTTGGCCGTTGAGGCGCAAACCGCGCTCGGCGTCCACCTCGAGGCTGCGGATGCCAAAGGCGGCCTCGCAGCGATCGCGGACCTTGCCCCCGGCCACAAGCTCAACTTCGGCGACATACAGGCGGGGCGTCCCCGGGGACCAGAGCTGAGGGGAGGGGAGATCGAAGACCTGCTCTGTGGTTGTGTTGGCCGCGCCTTGGGAGCGGGGGGAGGACTGGGCGGACTTCACGACTTTGCCATTGGGGCCGATGAGCCGTGTGCGAATGCTAACTTCGCCGCCACCGCCGAGGCCTTCGATGGCGGTGGCGACCTTCACGAGCGCCGCCTCGCTGGAGACTCGAGGCGTGGCAACCTGAATGCCCCAGAGCGCCACGTGGAGCGGGTCGGTGACAGTGAGCCAGACGTGGCGGTAGATGCCCGAGCCGGAATACCAACGGCTATTCTTGCCTTCGTTGCGCACGCGTACGGCCAGGAGGTTCTCCTGGCCGGCAGGGTTCAGATGCGGCGCCAGGTCATAAGCGAAGCTCGTATAGCCGTAAGGGTGGCTGCCGAGCGACTGGCCGTTGACCCATACCTCCGCGTCCATATACACGCCGTCGAAACGGACCGCGACCGCTTTGCCGGCGTCCTCGCTGTCGAGCCTGAAATGTTTCCGATACCAGCCCGTGCCGCCAAGCACGTGCCCCGTGGAAGGGCCGCCGGGACTGGCGCCCGGGTCGAAAGGGCCTGCGCGCCCGACGGGTGAGCCGGCTTCATAAATGCCGCCCTTGCCGGTGGCGTGAAAAACGCGGATGGCGACGATATCGGTGCCATCGCCATGCGCCAGGTGGGCCGGGACGCGATAGCGGCGCTCCTGGTCCCCGGCGGTCTGGAAATTGGGTGGGAACGAGCCACTGCCGCCGATGCGCTCGCCGTTGAGATAGGCTTCGTCCACGTCCTGGATCTTGCCCAGGAGCAACTCCACGGTTTTGGCGTCGGTGGACGCGGGCAATCGGATATGTCGGCGGAACCAGCCGTAGGCATTGTCCTCGGTATAGTTGGAGTGGTGTTGCCAGTCGTCGGGCAGATGGACCTCCTGCCATTCACTGTCGTTGAGGAAGGGGTTTTTCCAGGCCGGGTCGTCGCCCTTGTGAAAGCGCCACTTGCCCTCGACAACGGCAACCGAGGCAATGGTCTTGTCTGCCGGCGGCAGGTCTTCGATGCTCCAGTCGTGGGGCACATCCAGCGCGCGCCAATCCGAGTCGTCAAAGTCCGGACGCTCCGCCCCCGGCGCGTCGGCCCGGAGGAATTTCCAGTCCGCGTCAAAGCTCCGGTCCCGCTCGCCCCGGGCCAATGCGCCGAAGGTGAAGAGCAGGGCAAGGCAGGCCAGGAGCGCGTGCAGAAACAACTTCGGTGCTTTGGGCGTAATTGTAGCAAACTGGCTTTGCTTGGCGTCCGGAGCGTGGAGCGTCGGAGCGTGGAGCGTCAGAGCGTGGAGCGTGAGGGCATCGTAGCATCGGTCATGCTTCACGCTCCACCCGGGGCATTGGGATCTCGGAATTCGCTTTTGCACGAGCCCTAGCTCGGGCATCTCACAGGCCAGCCGCCGGTCTCTCATTAACACCGCCGCTTCAGCGCGGTGTACGAATGCGGCGAGCCGTCTCAGCCGTTTCAACGGCTTTGCGCGCACGCAGCCAAACCGTTGAAACGGTTGCAGCGTCCCGGGGGTCCTTGTACACCGGGCTGAAGCCACGGTGTTAATGAGACGTGTTGCCGGAACAGCCAACGCGACAAGGTTCACGACAAAGGATGCGACGAGGATTTCATTTCCCGGCCTGCTGCCCGTCCACGCCGGGGGGTGGTTGTTCGTAAGCGTACTTGTCATCGTCTTTGAGTTCTTTCTTGAGGCGAAAGAGTTCGAGTTTGAGTCTGGCGATCGCCTCCTGTTGGGCGGGGTCGTTATAGAGATTGTGAAGCTCATCCGGGTCTTTGGTGAGGTCGTAGAACTCCCATTGGTCTTTTTTCCAGAAGCAGATGAGCTTGTGGGTCATGGTGCGCACGCCGTAATGGGCGCGGGTGTTGTGGTCGCCCGGGTCGTGGTAGTAGCGATAGTAATAGCTGGCGCGCCAGTCGGCGGGGGGCTCGCCCTTGAGGAGGGGCGCCAGGCTGCGGCCCTGCATGTCCGCCGGCGTTTTCAATCCGGCAATGTCCATGAAGGTGGGGGCAAAATCGGGGTTGATGGCCATGGCCTCCTGCACCAGGCCCGCCTTGGCCACGCCCGGCCAGCGGACAAGAAAGGGCATTCTGACCGAGGCCTCGTACATGAAACGCTTGTCGTAAAGGCCGTGGTCGCCCAGGAAAAAGCCCTGGTCGCTCGTGTAAATGACTACGGTATTGGAGCCGAGGCCGTTCCGGTCCAGCCAATCGAGCAAACGGCCGACGTTGTCGTCGATGGACTGAACGCAGGCCAGGTAATCCTGAAGGTAACGCTGGTATTTCCAGGCATTGAGGGCGTCGCCCGCAAGGGTCTGCATGTTGCCGCCCACCTGGATTTGGACTTCGGTCGGTTTGACGTTGAGCCACTGGCTCAGGGCAGGGCCGCTCAAACCGGGCGGCGGTTCAAGCTTGAGGTCGCGCCGGGTCAGGTCCTTGAACACTTTTTGCGTGCATTCGCGGATGGCGTCGGTGCGCGTCGCGTAATCGTCATGCAAGGTCGGCGGCTCGGGGATTTGGATGCCGGCGAACATGGCCCGGTGCCGCTCATCCGGGTCCCAGGGGCGGTGCGGGGCTTTGTGGTGGCACATGAGGAAAAACGGTTTGTCCTTGGGGCGGTTGTTGAGGAAATCAATCGCCAGGCCGGTGATAATATCGGTGACATAGCCCTGGATGACACGGCGGCCTTTGGGCGTGAGGAAGGCGGGGTTGTAATAAACGCCCTGGCCGGGCAGAATGGTCCACTGGTCGAAGCCGGTGGGGTCGCTGCCCAGGTGCCACTTGCCGATCATCCCGGTGTAATAGCCCGCCGCCTGGAGGTACTTGGCCACCGTGGGCTGGGAACCGTCGAAACGGTTGAAGGTCGGGACGCCGTTGAGGTGGCTGTACTTGCCGGTGAGGATGGTGGCGCGGCTCGGGCTGCAAATCGAGTTGACGCAAAAGCAGTTTGCAAACCGGACACCGTTGGCGGCGAGGCGATCGAGGTTTGGCGTGCGGTTGACGCGGCTTCCATAAGCGCCGATTGCGTGTGCCGCGTGGTCGTCGCTCATAATGAACAGGATGTTGGGCCGGTTCTCCGCTCCGGCCAGAGTCATGGCTCCCGCCACGACTGCCGCACAGATCAATAGCGTTTTCACAACCCCGATTCTGCGGAAAATCGGCTCTGTCGCAAAGTCCAAATCTCACCCGCCCAACAATGAACGGGGAGAAAAAGATTTTAACCACGGATGGCACGGATGACACGGATAAAGAACATCCGTGAAATCCGTGAAATCCGTGGTTAAAAGACTCTCGTCCTCTGCGGCCCAAACTCATCTTACGACCTCGAAGGCGAATCCCTTCAAATACTCGGTCTCCGTGATCATAGGGATAATGGGATGGTCCGGGCCTTGGGAGAAGACCGCGACTCTGCGCAGGAGACGGCGGGCATCGAAAGCGGCGGCGAGCAATGTGTCCTCAAACAAGCCGGCGCCGACGTGGTGCGAGCAGCAGAAGGTTGCCAGGGTGCCGCCGGGCTTGAGGAGTTTCAAGGCGCGGAGGTGGATTTCTTTGTATCCGCGCAGGGCATCGGGCACCGAGGCGCGATTGCGGGTGAAGGAGGGCGGGTCCAGGATAATCAGGTCCCAGCGGGGTATGATTTTCTCGTGGGGCTGGGTTACGGTTTGCGCCTTGAGCCAGTCGAAAACGTTGGCCGTCTCGAAGGAGCATTTGTCGGCCAGGCCGTTGGCGGTGGCGGCGCGTTGAGCGGCGGCAATGGCCTCGGCGCTCTGGTCCAGGAGGTGAACGTGGGCGGCGCCGGCGCGGGCGGCGTGGAGTCCGAAGCCGCCCGCGAAGCTGAAGCAGTCCAGCACCTGGGCCCCGGCGGCCAGTTCGGCCACGCGCCGGTAATTGACCTGCTGGTCCAGGTAGAGGCCGGTCTTGTGCCCGCCCAGGACATCCGCTTCAAATTGCAGGCCGTTGAGATGGACCGTGAGCGGGCCTGAAAGCTGGCCGCAGAGGAGTCCATTGGCGTCGGCCAACCCCTCGAACTTGCGCGAGGCCAGTTCGTTGCGCTCGATGATCGCGCGCGGAGCAAACAGGGCCTGCAACGCACCCAGAATCATCGGCTTGCGCTGGTCCATGCCGAGCGACGAGGTCTGCACGACCATGGCGTCTTCGTATTTGTCCACGATCAGCCCGCTCAGAAAATCGCTCTCGGCATTGACGACGCGGAATGACGTGGCGCCGGGCAAATGCTTCTGGCGCACCGCCAGAGCGGCCCGGATGCTCGCTTCAAAAAAGGGCTGGTCGATTTCGACCCGCTCGGGCGAGAGCATCCGGACATTGATCTTGGATTTTGAATTGTAGAACCCCACCCCGAGAAACCGCTGGCGATGATCTTTGACCTGAACCACGGCGCCGTCGGCGGCCGGTTGGGTGAGCCGGAGGACCGACCCGGCATAAATCCAGGGGTGGCCCGCCACGATGCGGTCAGCCTCGCCCGGCCTCAGGAAGACAGTTGGCAATGATTCCATACGTCGTTATGGCTTTGCCTTCGCGTTTTTTTTCTCGGTCTGTTTTTCCGGCGTTTTGGCCGCTTCCAGTGGGGCGGCGGCGTTGAGCTGATCGAGGATGGCCTGGGTGAGGTCGTTGTCTTTGTCGTTGTGGAAGAGGACGATGGGGATGCCGTTGGCGCCGAGGGCGCCGACATCGAGTACCAGCGAGTAGCCCGCAGACCTGGCTTTGGCCTCGAGAACGGAGCGAATTTCGTCGATTGCCTTGGCCGTGACACGGCCTTTCTGGTCATTGTAAGCGGACTCGGCCGAGAGTTCGTATTCGCGCAGGTTATCCTCAGATTTCTTAAGCTGCTTGAGCTTGTCATCGGCAAGCTTGCTCCGCTTTTCCCGCTCGTCGTGTGAGACGGCCTGGTCGTTGGCGCCGACGAGCGTGGTCCGGTAATCTTCCCTGAGCTTTTTCAGATCCTCGAGCATGTTGGCGTGCTCTTTTTCTATGTCGGCCCTGCGCTCATCCAGGGCCGCGCGGGCCCGCTTTGTTAGGTAATAACCATCAAAGAGCTTGCCCATGTCCACCGTTGCGATACGGGTTTGCGCCCGGGCGGGACTGCCCAGCAGCGCCAACAACAGCAAGCCAGGAATCGCTCTGCTTAAAAGAGCTCTCATAACGATAGGGAAACCGAGTTCAATGCCGAGGCCAGCCTGAATCTGGCGCTAATCTTCCAAGTACAGACAAAGACCCGGCGCGGACGTTCAGTCGTTTTTTGCACCAACAAGCACTACTTGCTCGCGGCCTCCAGGGGCACGGCCTTCCTGATTCTCAAGTTAAGGGCGCGAATGACCTGCTGTATGCGCCCGAAACTGGCTGCCGCGTAATCGGTCGCTTCGTAGCGCTGGATCTGCTGCTCCTTTAGGCCGATTTTCTCGGCGAGTTGCTTCTGGCTCAGGCGCTTGGCAATTCTCGCGCGTATCAGCGCCCCGGGAATTTCGTCAAGGGAACGGAGCTGCAGCGCGCTCTGCTGGCCAGCCTGCAGGGCCTCGTACTCGCCAACTTCGGCGAGCAGATCGCCGAGCTGGCTTTCCACGACCTCGCGCTGGGCCTTCAGGAGCACGGGATGCAAGTCTCCCGGCGGCGTTTGCTTCAAGGTCTCCAGGGCCCCGCGAAACCTTGCAACCTGCGCCTTGCTGATTCGATATTGTCGTTCATTCTTGATCATCGCATGTATTCCGGGCGGCAGATTACCTTCCGAGTTAAACCGCACGTTCATTACGACACAACATTAAGGTTGGGTTGCCTGGATTGCAAGGAAAGAAGCGCCCTGGAATTCGTCCGGTTAGACCTGGGGCTGGGGATCAGGAGAACGGCAGGTTTTCTCCTGTTCTGCCCTGGTTGGACGGTTACAGTTTTTGTTGTTTGTTGTCTTCATCCTTTCCCTCGCATAGGCTCTTGCGCGGTCGAGTCGCCCGTTATGATCATACACCGTTTGATTTTGCAGTACCTGGCCCATCGGGACGATCCTGCCTTTTATGAGTTTCAGGCGGAAGACGCGGTTGGGTGGCTGGAGCGGTGGGGTGTGGCCCTGGGGCCGGGGATTCGGGCGCTGGACCTGGGCTGCGGGCACGGCATTTTCGGGGCGGTCCTGGCCAAACGCGGCTGCGAGGTGACTTATGCGGATGAATCAAACAACCTGATGCCCGGGTTGGCCGGCGCCCGATTTCTGAAATTCAACATCGATACGGATGATCTCGCCCGGCTGGGGAGTTACGACCTGGTCATCTGTTCCAATGTCTATGAGCACCTGGCCAAGCCCGGCCCGTTCCTGGAAAACGTCGCGCGGATTCTGCATCCGGACGGCAAACTTTACTTGAGCTGGACCAACTGGCTTTCGGCCTGGGGCGGACACGAGTTCTCGCCCTTCCATTACCTGGGCTCGAGGCGCGGGCACCGGGTCTATGACAGACTGGTCAAGCGCCCGCGCAAACATACTCCCTACGTTAACCTGTTCCCGACTTATGTTGGAGAGACCATGGGAAAGATTCGGGCAAATCCGGAGCTGAGCCTCTTGCGGGCGGCGCCTCGTTACTACCCTGAGTTCTCCGTTCTCTTGCGCCTGCCCATCGTGCGCGAGTTCCTGGCATGGAATTGCGCCTTGCTCATTGGGCGAGTCGATGCCACAAAAAGCAGGCAATGAAATACGGCCTGAATATTCCTCAGAGCGGCGCCCTGGACCTGCTTTCCCTGGGCGCGTTGGTCCATCGCCTTGACCCGGGGATTGTCCCCTTTCGCAAGGCGACCGAGTGTAAAATCCACGTCAGCGGCGGCGAGTTCAACGTGGCCGCCAACCTCTCAGACTGCTTCGGGCTGCAGACCGGGATAGCCGCCGCGATGGTGGACTACCCGATCGGCGACCTCATCGCCGAGCGCGTCCGGGCCATGGGTGTCCGGCCTTTCTACAAGCATTTCAAACACGACGGCGTGCAAGGCCCCAACATGGCTGCGGTGTATAGCGACCAGGGCAAGGGCGTGCGCGCCCCCGTCGTCTTCTACAACCGGTGCAACGAAGCGGCCGCCCAACTCAAACCTGGCGATTTCGACTGGAGCCGCATCCTCGCCGGCGGCCTCCGCTGGTTCCATAGCGGCGGCATCTTCGCCGCCTTGTCCCCCGGCACTGCCGAAGTCATCATCGAAGGCATGGAGGCCGCCAAAGCTGCCGGGGCGGTGGTTTCGTTCGACCTGAACTACCGGCCCAAGCTGTGGAACATTTCCGGGGGCCATGAGCGGGCCGTGGCGGTGCTCGAGCGCATCGTGAGAAACGTGGATGTGCTCGTCGGCAATGAAGAAGATCTCCAACTCGGCCTGGGCATTGCGGGCCCCGCCGTCGCCGCCCAATCCAAACTCGACCCCGGCGCTTTCACCGGCATGATCCGCCAGGTTGTGCGCAAACATCCCCAAATCAAAGTCGTTGCCACGACGTTGCGCGAGGTCCATTCGACCAACCGGCACAGTTGGAGCGCCGTTGCCTGGATTGACGGCAAGACCTTCCTTGCCCCTGCCTGCGAACTCGACGTACTCGACCGCGTCGGCGGGGGCGACGGCTTCGCCGCGGGACTCTTTTACGGCCTCCTTGCGGGGGAACCCGAGGAGGAAGCAGTCAAGCTCGGTTGGGCCCACGGAGCCTTGCTCACCACCTTCCCCGGCGATACTACCATGGCTACGCTCGAACAAGTCCGCGCCTTCGCCAAAGGCGGCTCCGCCCGCATCCAACGTTAAGCGTGAAGTCTGAGCCACCGATCCAGCGCCACGCAGAGCACGCCCAGGAACACGGTCAGGGCGCCCATGAGACGGAAGATGCTCGATATTCGCATCTGGTCGATCAGGACAAAGCCCGAGATAAAGACGCCGGCGATGCTCCCGACTGTGCTCGCCGCAATGATAAAGCCGCTCGCCCGCCCGACCTGCGCCAGGCTCTGCGTTGCCATCCGAATCATGTAGGGCGACAAGGTGGCCAGGACGACGCAGGGCATCAGAAAGATGAGCGCGCTGCCCAGAACCGGGTCCAGCCTCTGCCATAGCAGCGGGATAGGCTGGTCAGAGGGATGGCGGCTGATGATCCCATCGATCAGCCAGTCGGCATACTCGGGGATGAGGCACACTGCCAGGCCGGCCGGCAAAAGCCCGAGAGCCAGGACTGAGGGCCGCGGCCAACGGTCTGCCACCGCACCGCCGAGGTAGTAGCCCGCCGCCAGCGCGATGAGCACCACCCCGATCTGGCTGACCCAGACATGAAACGAGCTGCCAAAGTACTTCGGTAAAAAGCGCGCCCCGATGATCTCCAGAACCATCATAATAAAGCCGCCCAAAAAGACCAGGACTGCCGCCGCCGCGTTTCTCATGGCACGAGCATAACATTCGGGATTGACGAGGGGAAAGCCTCATCCATATTGAACCCATGGCGAGCGACTCGACCATTCTTGAGCGTGTGATCAAACCGGAACGAGCCGGCCTGCCACCCGAACTGGCCCGCCATATCCTTGCCTTTGACTTCCCCCCAGCGGACCACGAGCGCTACCAGGAGCTTTCGGACAAAGCCAGTGAGGGAACCTTGAGCGAGGCCGAACGCGCCGAGCTCGACGAATATCTCGATGTTAACGACTTTCTCACTATCATAAAAGCCCAAGCGGAGGCATCGCTGCGGCGCCGAGGCCCTGCAACGTAGGACTGGGGCATGGACAGGGTTCTTGAGCAGGAAGTTCGCCGCCGCGCAGGCGACCGTTCCGAGTATTGCCTGTTCCCGCAAGCGGCTTCCACACTCAGGCACGTCGTGGACCATGTTATCGCCCGCCAACACGGCGGGCGCACGGCGTTGGAGAATCTTGCCCTGTGCTGCGGCCGCTGCAATCTCTATAAAGGGCCCAACGTTGCGGGCCTCGACCCGGAAACCGGCCAACTCACTCGGCTCTTTAACCCTCGAACCGACCTTTGGCAGGAGCACTTCCGATGGGACGGCCCGAGGCTCAACGGCGTTAGCGCGGCAGGCAGGACAACCGTCGTCGTTCTGGCGCTTAACAAACCAGCCCGAGTCAGGGCCAGACAAGCCCTCATCCGCACCGGCGGCCTTCCTTAATAGCAGGAGGAAACGGAGGAGACGCAGAATGTGCATCTCCGTTCTCTCTGTTTCCTCCTGTTCAGATTCAGGCACGATCAATTTATGGCGCCCGGTATGCCAACGCTTCAACGCTTTGGTTGCTGCTCCCCTGGGCTTATTCGCCCCCGCCCGGCTAGAAAGGCATCGAGATATTTCTGACGGAAATCGTTGGCGGCCTGGGTGCTGGTCACCAGGGCATCCCAATCCAGGACGGGCCTGTCCCCGGCCTTTGCGGGGGGCATCGGCTTGCCGCCGAACCGAGCGGATAATTCCTGGAAAGTCCTGCCCCAGGCCTTGGGCTTCCCATCCACAGTCATGAGGCCGGTCAGTTCGCTGCAATCGCCCGCCTGGGGGTGATCATAAAACCCCCAGTTGAGCCAACCGGTGACGAAGCCGGCGGAGGTCTCGACCACCTGGCGGCAGTAGCGGGCTTGCTGTTCTTCGGTGGCCTCGGGGTGGGCGCCGCCGTCGAACTTGGGTTTTCCCCCGCCGTACCAGCCGAACTCGGCCAGCACCACCGGTTTGCCGGGCCGGGCCGCCTCGCGCACCACCGACTCGAGGTAGGCCAGGTTGGCCAACTCGTCCGCCGGGTTGCGGTAATCGTAAGCGCCGCGCGCAAACGGGTAGAAATGGATTTCCAGGAAATCCAGGAGCTTTGCCTGCCGCTCGGGCCGAAAGGCGGCGTAGTAGCGCACATTGCCCGGCAGCAACGCGGGCACCGACCACTGAATCAACCCAACCGTCACGAGCGCCTCCGGGTCGGCGGACTTGATGGCGGCCGCCTGGCGGCGCGTCCACTCATCGGCAATCGCTTCGCGAAATGCCTGGTAATCAAGCAGCTTGGCATCCTTGAGCGCGTCTTTGGCGGGCGGCGCCAAAATGCCGCCCAACTGCGGTTGATTGCCCGTCCCCCACGCGGCAGCCGCTTTCTCAGCCGTCCCATATCGCTCCTGAAGCCAGGCATTCCACCTGGACTTGAGCAGTTCGCTGTCCCAGCCGACTTCCGGCTCGTTCTTCAAATCGTAAGCAAAGATCACGTTGCGCCCGCGATAACGGCGGGCAAAAAGCTTCCAGAAGGACTCGAGGGCATCGAGCGTTCGCGGGTCCTCGATGGCCACAGGTTGCCAATTGGGCGGGCCTTCCCAGTGGTCGGGACCGGTCGGATGCACATAGATGCCCGCCTCTTCGGCCAACGCCAGGAACTCGTCGAACTTGGCCAGTCCCTCCGGCCGCAAGACCCCGGGGTCGGTATAAAATGAATGATAAGAAAGAAAAACGCGCGCGCAATTGACGCCCAGCTCCTTCATCCGGGCGAAATCCTTCCGCGTGGCTTCGGCATCGAACTGCCGCCAGACCTGCGGCGCCCAGCCGGTTCCGGGCCGGTAATAAGTCACGCCCAGCGGCACAAAGGGAGCCCCGGTTTCGGTGCTGAAACCGCGCCCGTTGCCGGCGATGCGCACCTTGGGCAGGCCCGGGCTGGAGCGCGCATGAGCCGGGACGCCCTGGCAGGGGGCCAGACGCGTGGGAGCGTGGAGCGTAGGAGCGTGGAGCGTCAAGCGTCGGAGCGTAGAGCGTGAGGGCATCTCAGCGCGTGGCACACTCCACGCTTCACGCTCGCACGCTCCACGCTCCACGCTCCCACGCGCGTGCTTGCCGGGGGGGTTGGCATCCTCCTGCGGCGCCACGTCCTTCAAGGCCGGATCGGTCAGGCGCAGTATCTCTTCGGTCGCAGTGCAGAAACGGATGGGCACGCTCGGCGAAGAGGGGGCGTTGGTATCCGCGGGTCTAGGCTCTCCGGCATCCGCCAGACTGGCCACCTGGCCGACCACATTGCCCGCCTCATCCACAACCGGGGCGCCGCTGGAACCGGGCGCAAATTCCGCCGTGACATTCAGAAAGAGGATCGGACGGGTCATCAGTCCGTTGGTTCGGCCATGCTCATCCAGGACCTCATTGGGCCGGCGGTTGAGGCGGGCGATCATGCCCTGAGTGAACATAAAAAAATAGCCGCCGGGGTGGCTCAGGCAATACACCCGCTCGCCGGCGCGGGCGTTGGTGCGGAGCGGCAGCGGTTTAAGGCGGCACGTCTCGAGCTTCAGGAAACAGGTGTCCGACCCGGTGTCCGCAGCCACCACCGAGTCGACGGGATACACGCGCCCGGCCGCATCGGCCGCCACAAGGTAGGCCTCGCTCACTCCGTCATCTTCGCCCGTCACCACGTGGCAGCATGTGCAGACAATTCCAGGGCCTGCCATAAACCCGGCGCTGCCGTTGAAGTGCCACTCCCCGCATTCGGGGCACTTGTAATAACTGCCGACCGCAAGGGTGCTCTCGCGAAGCCGATCGCACAATTCGGGCGGCTCGAGTCTCTGCCGGGCAAGGGCAACGGGTTTGACTGCATAGCCCTTCGTATGCACTTGCTTTCGCAACGACGCCATCGAGACCAGCTTCCGCTCCCGCAAGAGCTTGGCGCTGGCCTCCGTTATCCTGGCGGCGTATTCCTCGTCATCGATGACCACGCCCGGCGACGCCGCCACGCCGGCCGCGGCGAACAATGCGGCGCCGAGGACAAGAACGGCGCATCGCAGCGCAAACGCCCGCCGGCGCGATCCCCGGACGTCGCTGCCATTGCATGGAATATGGGCTTGGCTGGATGGCATGAATTGCTAATTGGGAATTGAAAATTGAAAATTGGCAACTGACGTCAATGGTCGTGCGGGGTCGCGCTGAAGCTCTGTCCCGGAGGGACATCGCGAGAATAGCCCGGCGCTTCAGCGCCGGGATCAGGCCACAGTAAAACCCCGTCCCGAAGGGACGGCTGAAAACCAAGGGCCACTTCAGCCGTCCCTTCGGGACTTACCCCGCGGCGCGGCTGGACCCAATGTTGAAACGTTGGGCTATTGTCACATGTCCCTCCGGGAAAGGACACGGGTGCCTTGGTTTTGACCTCGGCGGCATCCCCGAGTTGTGCCGATACCTTATCCGTGTTCATCCGTGCTCATCCGTGTTCATCCGTGGTTGATATGAATGGCCGCGGCCTAAACATGCCCGAGCCGCGCGAGCAGCTTCTCGTGGATGCCGCCGAAACCGCCGTTGCTGAAGATGACCACCACCTCGCCGCCCTGGGCCTTGTTGGCCAGATGCGCGACGATCGAATCAACGCCCGGCAGGTAAATGGCGTCTTTGCCGGCGGTCTTCAAATCCTGCATCAGCTTCTCCGGGTTGAGCCGCTGGTCCGGCTCCAGCAATTCCAGCCGCGCTACCTCGGAGATGACCACGGCGTCGGCGTCATCAAAAGCGGCGGCCAGTTCGCTCTGAAAGACATTCCGCCGCGTGGTGTTGGTGCGCGGCTCAAAGACAGCCCAGAGCTTTTGGTGCGGGTAGCGCAACCGCAGCGCGCGCAACGTTTCGCGGATGGCCGTAGGGTGATGGCCGAAATCGTCCAGCACAGTGATGCCGCCGGCGATGCCCCGGACTTCCATGCGGCGGCGGACGCCTTTGAAGGTGTCGAAGGCGGATTGGACCTGGTGGTTCTTAAGGCCGCAATGTTTGGCGCAGGCCACCACCGCCAGGGCATTGCGCACGTTCAATTCGCCGATCAGGTTGGTGTGGAACTTGAAGCTGGGGATTTCGAACTCGGTTGCCGTAGGCCCGTAGCGGATGTTGAAGGCCTGCACGGCGTTGCCCTCGTCCAGGCCAAAGCGTTTGACTGGGCAATGCGTCGCCTCGAGCAGCGGCGCCAGGTTCCAATCGTCGCCGTTGCCCAGCAGCAAACCATTGCGCGGAATCAGGCGGATGAAGTGCCGAAACGAGGTCTGTATGGCCTCCAGGTTCGGGAAGATGTCCGCGTGATCGAATTCGAGATTATTGATGATCGCCACCTCCGGCAGGTAATGGACAAATTTGCTCCGCTTGTCGAAGAAAGCGGTGTCGTATTCGTCGCCCTCGATGATGAACCATTCGCTGTCGGTGAATCGCGCGCCCTGGCCAAGATTATTGGGCAGGCCCCCTATAAGGTAGCTCGGGTTCATGCCGTTGTGTTCGAAAACCCAAGCCAGCAGCGAACTGGTCGTGGTCTTGCCGTGCGTGCCCGTGACGACCAGCGACCGCTTGCCCCGGATGAAAAACTCCTTCAGCAACTCCGGCAAAGAGCAGTACCGCAGCTTGTGATCCAGCACATGCTCCGCCTCCGGATTGCCGCGCGAAATGGCATTTCCTATGACCACCAGGTCCGGCTTGTGCCCAAGGTTCCGCTCTGCATAACCGGACATCACCTCGATCTGCCGCTCGGCCAGAAACGTCGACATCGGCGGATAAACGTTTTGGTCCGACCCGGTCACCTTGACCCCTTTCTCCTGCATCGCCGCGGCGGCTGAGGCCATCGCTGTGCCGCAGATGCCAACGAAATGAACCGATTGAATTCTCGAAAACATCGCCCCTATCATAAATCGTCACGCCTTAGTGGAAAGAGAAAAGACGCCTCACTCCTGCGCCACCTTGAGGTCCTTCTTGCGCAGCAACTCGACCACGCCATCCTTTCCGACCAGGTGAGCGGCGCCGACGATGACGATGGCGTTGGTTTTTCCGCGAGACAATTCCTCGATCTTGGGCACCCACCGCTCGTTGCGGTCGGTCACCAGACGTTTGAAGACAGCCGGGGCCTCGACGGCCATGGAATTCAAGAGTGTTTCCAGCCCGGCGCTATCCCCGCTCTTCCAGGCCTTGAGGATGTCGGCAAACTCCTTCTGGGTCGTCTTGATGTCCTCCATCGCGCTCTTGACCAGCGACTCGGTCTCCTCTTTCGAGAACGAGGTCAGGAGGTTGAGTTGGAAATCAACAGATTCCAGCGGGATGACGGTCTTGCCTTGCTGCCGGGCGAGCTTGTAGTAATGCATGTCAATCCCATTTTCCGGCGCAAAGCCGAGCTTGTTGCACTCCAGTTCGACTAAGGCAACGGCTGCCACAACGGGCCTAAGCCGCTCGAGCACGAACAGGGGCAGCCCGACTTCCACCGCGTAATTGGTGAAAAGACTGTAGGTCTGCGCAGACAACTGCTCCCGAAAGGTTTGACCCGGCGGCAACATCGTCTTGGCCAGGGTTTCCGGCTGCAAAGCTCGCCGCTCCATCTCGTCGATGTCCGTTTCAAATGCGGCAACCCCGGCGTTGGTGAACGCCCGCTCAATCGGCGCAGCCAGAGGGTAATCCGCCGCCTTGAACAAATGGACCGAGCCGAGCAGATACACCGTCGCGTGCTCCCCGCTCACTTTCCAGAGCGAATGCCGGTTGGTTGACGCCCCCTGGATTTCCCGGGCGGCAGCAGTGTGGGAGATGAGGGCTGCCAGCACCAGGAGCACGCCGCAGGCAGGAGTTTTGTGAGTTTTCATCAGTCTTTCTTTTTCGCAGCGTACGCCCCTTGCGACCGGGTTTCAATTCCTTTCCCGGGTGCAAAATGAAATGCACCCCCATTCACTCTTGCCAAGGGCGCCGCTTCGGGGAAAAATGGGTTGCTTACAACGCCGTGCAAGAGTATTGAGCACAGTGTTGAGACAATAACGATCCTTATTGAACATCCATGAACACTTCAGACCTCACTCCCGGCGGGCGCACCACACGGCGTGAATTCCTCAAGACCTCCGGCTCGGCAGTGGCCGGCGCCGCGCTGGCCGGCACCCTGGCTCGACCGGGCTACGCCGCGGAGAACAACACCATCAAGATCGCCCTCGTCGGGTGCGGGGGGCGCGGCAGCGGCGCCGCCGCCCAGGCCCTGTCCACCCAGGGACCAACCAAGCTCTGGGCCATGGCCGACGTCTTCGAGCATCGCCTTCAGGGCAGCCTGGCCGGCATCCGCCAACAGCACGAGAAACAGGTGGAAACGCCGCCCGAGCGCCAGTTCATCGGCCTGGACGCCTTCAAGAAGGCAATTGATTCGCTGGACAAAGGGGACGTGGTGTTGCTGGCTACGCCGCCCGCATTCCGGCCCATTCATTTCGAGTATGCCGTGAGCAAGGGTGTGAACGTGTTCATGGAGAAATCCTTCGCGGTGGACGCCCCGGGCATCCGCCGGGTGATGAAGACCGGCGAATTGGCCAAGGAGAAAAACCTCAAAGTGGCCGGCGGTCTCATGAGCCGGCATTACAGGCCGCTGGAGCAGGCGGTCGAGCAGATACACAACGGTCTGATCGGCGAGGTCATTACGTGCTGGGCCTACCGCATGCACGACCCGGTGGGCCTGGGCGCCAAATCGTCGGGCATGAATGAACTGGCCTACCAGATAGCCAATTACAGTTGCTTCACCTGGCTCAACGGGAGCTTCATTGTGGACTGGCTCATCCACAACATCGATGTCTGCTGCTGGGTCAAGAATGACTGGCCGGTGTCCGTGCAGGGCATGGGCGGCCGCCAGGTGCGCCGGGAGGCCGATCAACTCTTCGACCACTACGGCGCCGAGTATTCCTTCGCCGATGGCACGCGCATGTTCGCCCAGGGCCGCCATATAAGCCATTGCTGGGACTTCTTCGGCGACATCATCCACGGCGCCAACGGCTCGGGCATCCTGGGCGAAGGCCAGCCCAAACCCCGCCTCTTCAAGGGCCACAAGCAGACCCCCGAAAACGTCATCTGGAGCTACAAAGGACCGGACTGGGACCATTACCAGTACGAGCACGACCTGCTCTTCGACGCCATCCGCAACGACAAGCCCTACAATGAAACCGAGCGTTGCGCCAAGTCCTGCTTCACCGCCATCATGGGGCGCATGGCCTGCGAGTCAGGGAACCTCATCACCTGGCAGGAGGCCCTCGCTTCCGAGGTGCAACTGGCCCCGGGCCTCGAGAACTGCGCGTGGGATTCCGCCGCCGCCCCCGCCAAGCCCCACGCCGACGGCACGTACGACATTGCCATGCCCGGACAGACCAAGGTCATCTAAATCGAAGCCTATTCCACCAATTCGTGCTGCATGGCGTAGCGCATAAGCTCCGCGTTGTTCCGAAGACCCATTTTCTCCAGAATTCGTGTGCGATAGGTGCTGATGGTCTTGACGCTCAAGGAGAGTTCCTGGGCGATTTCGCTCACGAGCTTGCCCGAGGCGATCAGGCGCAGGACCTGGAATTCGCGGTCGGAGAGCGATTCCTGGAGCGGCTTCTGGGCGTCGATCGAGACATAGCTGGCCAGTTTTTCGGCCAGGGAGGCGCTCACGTACCGCCCTCCGGCCAGCACCTTTTTAATGGCCCCGACCAGTTCATCGGGCGCGCTCTCTTTGGTCATATACCCGGCGGCGCCGCGTTTAAGCACCCGGAGCGCAAACTGGTTTTCGGGATGCATGCTCAGGACCAGGACCGGGAGTTTTGGGCGGGAGCGTTTAATCTCGCGCAACACCTCCAGGCCGCTGCGGCCGGGCATCGTGATGTCCAGGACAATGACGTCCCAGTTTTCCTTCCAGACCAGGTCCAGCGCTTCCTGGGCATTGCGAGCTTCGCCGAAGGCGGCGCGCTTGAACTCATCGGCCAGAATCTGTTTCAACCCGCGGCGCACTACGGCGTGATCATCGGCTAAGAGGATTTTCATGGTTGGATTGTGGCGGACGGGCCGGGGGCGGGGAAGGGATGCTTACCGTCGCCTTGGCGCCCTTGCCGCGGGGCAGGGCGCCGATTCTGAACGTCCCGCCCAGCAGCGCCGCCCGCTCCCTCATGCCCAGCAGACCCAAAGAGGTGGCACTGGCTATCTCCGCCTCCGTTATCCCCCGGCCATTGTCCCGGACCTCCAGGACGATCAGCCCCTCGGCCTGCCTCAAACGGACCCGGACCCGCGTGGCCCCTGCGTGGCGGATGATGTTGGTAAGGGTCTCCTGGAAAATCCGGAAAAACGTCGTGTTAAGGTCCTGCGGAAGCGAGGTTTCACGCAGGCTGGCATGGACCTCGCACCTGATGCCGGTGCGGCTCTGGAACTCGTTGGCCTGCCACTCCAGCGCCGCCGCCAGACCCAGGTGATCCAGCACCCCGGGCCGCAACTCGCTGGAGATGCGCCGCACCGTCTGGATCGTCTCGTCAATGTGGGCTGTGATGGCCTTGGCCTTCTCCACCAGCGGCTTGAGCGTCCGCGGCAGCTTGCTCGCAATCCAGGAAATGTCCAGCTTGCAACTGGTCAGCGCCTGCCCAAGTTCATCGTGAACTTCTCGGGCGATGCGCGTCCGTTCCTCCTCCCGGACGGATTGGAGATAGACGGACAGGGCGCGCAGCCGCCGGTGCGATTCACGCAGTTGCTCCTCGGCCCGGCGGCGCTCGGCCCGCTCCCGCGCCTCTCGCA
>Ga0181533_1001677_pt1 | contig 27804 bp, 18 predicted proteins | sample PEATcosm2014_Bin_45_FD_119772 | JGI IMG/M metagenome (GOLD analysis project Ga0181533, IMG submission 119772) | Peatland microbial communities from MTU Mesocosm Facility, Houghton, MI, USA - PEATcosm2014_Bin11_60_metaG | ecosystem: Environmental > Terrestrial > Soil > Wetlands > Peat | place...
CGAACCCCCCGCTCCGCCAACACCCCCGCCCGCCGCTGTCCCGGCCCTCGAAGCCATCTCTGTTACCCCCGCTCCGCTCCCTCCGTTCGAGGCCCCAGAGGTGCTGGAACCGGCCGCCCCGCCGGCTCCTCCTCTAGTCGAAACGGTGAGCCTGGCCCCTGCTGCGGCGCCCCTGCCGTTGGCGCCCCCTGCCCCCTCTGCCCCGCCTGAAGCGCCCATCCCTGAGGCCAAGCCGCCCGAACCGGCTCTCGTCATAACTGAACCGCCCCCCGCGCCGCCCGTCCCCGCGCCTGAGCCGGTCACAGCCAAAGTCCAGGAGCCGCCCGCACCCCCGGCGCCACCCCCGCCACCGCCTCCTCCTCCCGGCCCGCCGCCGCCGCCAAAAGTCGGAGACAAGGTCGGGTTCATCCAACTGCCGCCTCGAGCCGGCGCCAAACCCGGCGACAAGGTGGGCGGCATGAAATTGCCTGCCCGCCAGGCTGAGCCTAAGAAGGCCGATTTCACCAGGCGCGGCGACCTGCGCAGTGTGCGCGGCGGCGGTCCTCCCGGCGCGCCCGGCTCCCGCTTCGCTGCCACGCAGAAAGGGCCGGCGGCAAGAGGCGCCGAACCGGCCCCCAAAGTCGTTCTGCCTGCTGATGCCCAGGTCATCACGATCAAACCGCCCATTGTCGTGCGCGAGTTGGCCGAGCAACTCAAGCAGAAACCTTTCAAGATCATTGCCGACCTGATGGAATTGGGCATCTTCAGAAACGTCAACCAGGCCATCGACGAGGACATCGCCCAGAAGATTTGCGCCAAGTATCACTACCGGTTCGAAGTCGAGAAACGCGAGCGCGGCAGCGGGCTTGTCCATGCGCCGACCAAGAAGGTCGAGCTGGATGTCGAAGACAAACTCGCCGACCTGGTACCGCGCGCACCCGTGGTAACCATCATGGGCCACGTCGACCACGGCAAGACGACTTTGTTGGACGTCATCCGCAAGTCCAACGTCGCCGCCGGGGAAGCCGGCGGCATCACGCAGCATATCGGGGCTTACACTATTTCCTTTCCCCACCCCGAGCGGAAGAAGGAACTGGCGCAAATCACTTTTCTGGATACCCCGGGACACGCGGCCTTCAGTTCAATGCGCGCGCGCGGCGCCAACGTCACTGACATCGTCGTGCTGGTCGTCGCCGCCAACGACGGTGTCATGCCCCAGACCCTCGAGGCCCTCGACCACGCCCGCGCCGCCAAAGTCCCCATCCTCGTCGCAGTCAACAAAATGGATCATCCCAACGCCAACTCGCTCAAGGTCCGTCAGCAGTTGCAGGACAAGGGTTTGGTGCCCGACGATTGGGGGGGCGACACGATCTTCGTCGAAGTCTCCGCCCTCACCCGGCAGAACGTCGATAAGCTCATCGAGATGATCCTCCTTCAGGCCGACCTCCTCGAACTCAAGGCCAATCCCAACCGCCGCGCCAAAGGCAACGTCATCGAATCCGGCCTCGAGCCCGGCGGGCCCACCGCCACTGTGCTCGTCCGAAAAGGAACCCTCCACGTCGGCGACATCATCATCTGCAGCCAGTACTACGGCCGCGTCCGCGCCCTTATCAGCGAGGAAGGCAAACGCCTCAAAGAAGCCGGTCCTTCCGTCGCCGTCCGCGTCCTCGGCCTCAACGGCGTCCCTGAAGCCGGCCTCGAATTCAGCATCGTCGAGGATGAAAAGGCCGCCCGCGCATTGGCCGAAGAGCGCGGCTTCGAGGCCAAGGCCCTGGGCCAGGAAACCACTCGCGACAAAGTCACCCTCGAAAACCTCTTCGCCCAACTCGCCTCCAACTCCTCCAAGGTCCTCAAGGTCGTCGTCAAAGCCGATATGCAAGGCAGCGTCGAGGCCATTGTCGAGGCCCTCAAGAAGATCGAATCCGAAAAAGTCACCCTCGAGATCATCCGCAGCGCCGTCGGCACCATCACCGAATCCGACGTCGCCCTCGCCTCGGCCTCCGATGCGGTCATCCTCGGTTTCCATACGCGGGTCGACAGCGGCGTGGCTGACAAAGCCAAGCACGAAGGCGTGCAGATCAAGCTTTACGCGATCATCTACGAACTCATCGATCAGGTCAAAGAGGGCATGGCCGGACTGCTCGAGCCCCTGCTCAAGGACGTGACGATGGGCGTTGCCGAGGTACGCAAAATCTTCGAACTCTCCAAGGGCGCGCCCGTGGCCGGCTGCATGGTCACCAGCGGACGCATCGTCAAAGGCAAGGTCCGCGTCCGCCGGCGCAAGGAGATCATCTACGAGGGCCTCACCCAATCCCTCCGCCGCTTCCAGGACGAGGTCAACGAGGTCCGCGCCGGCATGGAGTGCGGCGTTCGCATCGAAGGCTTCAGCGAGTTCCAAACCGGGGATAATATCGAGTGCTACACGATGGAAAAAATAGCGCAGATACTGTGACCCATGCCCTACCTGAGACTTCAACGGGTGCGCGAACTGCTCAAGCGCGAGATTGGGGAAGTTATCCGCCGCGAGTTCCCCGTGAGCGAGGCCGGCCTGGTCAGCGTCAATGACGTCGATGTCGCCGGGGACCTCCATTCGGCCATCGTGTTCGTCAGCATCCTGGGCAACCCCGACCAGCAAAAGCACGGCCTCTCCCTGCTCACCCGCCATCGAAAGCGCATCCAGGGCCTGGTCGCACGGGCCGTCGTCCTCAAATACACCCCCACCCTCAAGTTTCTCATGGACGATTCCGTGGTCCGGGGCAACCGCGTGCTCGAGATCATCGAAGACCTCGAACGAACCGCTCCGGCGCCCCCCCAAACCGAACCCGAGGAATAGCCCGTCCAGCGCATCGGTTTCTCCATTCTGCACTCTGCACTCTGCACTTTTGAATGAAGCCCCACCCCAAGATCATTGATCGCATCCTCGAGGCCCTCCGCCAGAGCCAGTCCCTGTGCGTGGTCGGCCACATCCGCCCGGATGGAGATTGCGTCGGCTCCCAACTGGGCTTGACCCTGGCCTTGCGCAACGAAGGCAAAGAAGTCCTTTGCTGGAACGAAGACCCGGTTCCCCAAAAATACGAGTTCCTCGATCCCGGCCGCCTCTTTCAGAAACCCAAACCCGGACACGAATTCGACTGCGTCATCGCCACCGATGCCGCCAGCATCGAACGCCTCGGCACAGTCGGTCCCTGCGTCGCCCAACGCAAGCTCCTCATCAACATCGATCACCACCAAAGCAACACGCGCTTCGGCAACCTCAACTGGGTCTCCGCCCGCGAACCCTCCACCGGCGAACTCATCTTCCGGCTCCTGCGGGTTGCCAAATGGCCCATTACCAAGCCCATCGCCGACTGCCTCTTCGCTGCCGTTTCGACCGACACCGGCTCCTTCCAATATCCCTCGACCCGCCCAGGAACGTTCCGCGTCGCCGCCGAACTGGTTGGGCGCGGCGCCGACCTTGCCAAGATCTGCGACGAGGTTTACCAATCCTATCCCGTCTCGCGCGCCAAACTCCTCAAACATGTCTATAGCCACTTCCACCTTACCGCCCAGAACCGAATCGCTTATTTCTGGCTCAAGAAGGCCGATTTCGCCCGAACCGGCGCCGACAGTTCCGATTCCGAGGGGCTTATCGACCACATCCGCGCCATCGCCCCGGTCATTGTGGCCTGCGTCTTCGAAGAAGTGGCGCCCGACCTGACCCGCATCAGCCTCCGCTCCAAGAGTCCGGAACTCAACGTCAGTGACATCGCCGCCCGGTTTGGCGGCGGCGGCCACCCGGCCGCCGCAGGCGCCCGTGTCCCCGGCAGCCCCCTTTCCGTCCAGCGCAGAGTCATCGGCGCCGTCAAAAAGGCGCTCAACTGCGCCGCAAAAAAGTAACCACGCGGGCTGTGGAGGGCGCATTGCGACACTGCCGGCGCAGCCAGTGCCGAAGGACCGGAGCGCCGGCTTCAGCCGGCTTTGGGCGTCCAATGCTCATCTCGAGCATTCGTGGACCGTCGGATTCGTCCACCGACTGACGACGATTCACCCTCTCCTAGGGGAGAGGGCCGGGGTGAGGGGGAACGGGGCACCCGAAATGCACGAGGCGCTCAGAAACGGATTCGCGCCCCTTTTCGACGCGAAACAAGCTTAACTTAGCGCCATTCGGCTAAAGCCCGCGCTCCGGGGGCAGAGTCGGGATGCGCTCCACTGTCCATGATGTGCCCGTTTTGCCTTGGCGCGCCTGTCGGGCTATGGTTGTTGGTCCTGGAAGAAACGCGAGTGAACCGAAAGATGCCATGATAACCGATCCCCCGACCGCCCCGGCGCATACCAATCTTCTGTCTCGCCAAAAGTCTCCGTACCTGCTCCAGCACCAGCATAATCCGGTGGATTGGCACGCCTGGGACGAGGAGGCGTTCGCAGAGGCGCGGCGGGGCGACAAACCGATTTTCCTGAGCATCGGCTACTCGACCTGTCATTGGTGTCACGTGATGGAGCGTGAGTCGTTCGAGGACGAGAAGGTGGCGTCGTTCTTGAACGCGCACTTTGTGAGCATCAAAGTCGACCGCGAGGAACGGCCGGACGTGGACCGCATTTATATGACGTTTGTCCAGGCTTCCAGCGGCCATGGAGGCTGGCCCTTGAGTGTGTTCCTGACTCCGGACCTTAAGCCTTTTTTTGGAGGGACCTATTTCCCGCCGGACAGCCGGCATGGCCAGACGGGCTTCCTGGATGTCCTGGAACAAGTCCATCATTCCTGGCAAACGCGCCGGGGCGACCTCACCCAATATGCGGCCCGGATCCAGGCCCGGCTCCAGGAGGCGATAGCTCGCCCGCCCAGCGGCCTGCGGCCCACTGAGACCACGCTGCAGCGGGCGGGCCAACTGCTTAAGCAGACTTATGACCCGCGCCATGGCGGTTTCGGCCAGACCCCGAAATTCCCGCATCCAAGCCAGCCTCGATTCCTGCTGCGCTACGCCAAACGTTTTCAAGACTCGGAAGCAGTGGGCATGGTTCTTCACACCTGCGACCGCATGGCGGCGGGAGGCATCCATGACCAGTTGGGCGGCGGCTTCGCCCGCTATTCCGTCGATGCCCAGTGGCTGGTCCCGCATTTCGAGAAGATGCTCTACGACAACGCCCAGTTGGCCGAATTATACCTCGAGGCCGCCCTGGTCAGCGGCCAGGACCGTTACGCCGAGGTCGCGCGCGGCATCCTGGCCTACGTGCTCCGGGACATGACCCACCCCCAGGGCGGGTTCTATTCCGCCGAGGACGCGGACAGCGAAGGCTACGAAGGCAAGTTTTACTGCTGGACACGCAAGGAACTGGCAGAACTGCTTGCGCCGGACGAATTCAATGTGGCCGTCCGCTTCTTCGGCGTGACCGGGCAAGGCAACTTCCTTGATCACAGCCATCCAGCACCCTTGCCCAATCAGAATGTCCTGAGTGTTGCCGATGCGGACTTGACGGGGCCGGAACAAGCCTTGCTGGCCTCGGCCAGGAAGAAGATGTTCGAGGCCCGCGCCCGGCGCATTCGGCCGCATCTCGATGACAAAGTGCTCGCCTCGTGGAACGGCCTTATGCTGGGGGCTTTCGCCCGGGCTTATGCCGTCCTGGGCGACGAGGCCTACCGTGCGGCAGCGGAGAAAAACCTCGCCTTCCTCAAGGCCAGGCTCTGGGACGCCGACACGCTGACGCTTTATCACCGGTGGCGTGAAGGAGAGCGCGACAACGTCCAGTTGCTCAGCGGCTACGCCTTTGTTCTGGCGGGGGTGCTCAGTCTCTATCAGGCCACGCTCGAGCCGTCGCACCTCGACTTCGCCCTGGCCCTCGCGCAGGGCCTGCTCGCCAGGCTCTTCGACCCCGGCGATGGAGGCTTCTGGCAGAGCCCCAGCGACGCTGCCGGCCTGATCGTGCGCGTCAAGGAAGACTACGACGGCGCCGAGCCGGGCGGCAATTCTGTGACGACCCTGGCACTCTTGGAACTGGGGAAAATCACGGGCCGAGCGGAGTTCACCACCGCAGCCCAGAAAACCCTGGGCCTGTTCGCCGAGCACCTCGAGCAGGTCCCGCAGGCGGTCCCCAGTTTGCTTGCGGCCTTGGATTTCTCCCTTGACGAACCTGCGCGCTTCGTGCTCGCCGACCCTTCGGCCGACCCACGAAACCCGCAACGTCGCGCCCTTCTCCGCGCCACCCATTCCGTTTATCAGCCCAACAAAGTCGTTCTCGGCAATGCGGGCGCCGTCGAGTCTTTCGCCAGGACTTTGCCCCATGTCCAGGGCGCCGTCGTTTACCCCTGCACCGGCTCCGCCTGCCAGCAGCCGACAAGCGACCCCGCGAGAATCAAGCAGATGCTGCATTAGGTCATGTCGCACTTCAGGGCTGGACAAGGGAAGAGAAGTTCTTAAAATTGCCGCAACTTGTGTGTTGCATTTTTTGAAGACACTGGTAGAAAAGTTGTTGGCTGATTTTTTGTCCGGATTGAGTTGGTTGTTTTTTGAACGTCTTCCGCTTGGGCGATTCTCTTCCTCACGACCAAGTCTGTGGAGTTGGCTGGAGATCGTGTCGGAATGAACGCACCATTATTTTTGGCGGCTGCGGCCGGCGGCATAGGGAACGAGAGCGAGTTGGTCTATGTGTGGGGACAAGCCACACTCGAGGCGAAGGTCATCATTTTTTGCCTGGTGATCTTCTCGATCATCGCCTGGTCGGTCATGATTGGCAAGGCGCTGGAGATGCGCCGCGCCAAGAAGCTCAATCAGTACTTCAGCAGCGAATTCCGCACGCAGAAATCCGTCTTGGACCTCTTCGACCGGCGGCTCAGCGCAGAGGGGTGCCCGCTGTTCATGGTGTACCACGCCGGGGGCGCCGAATTGGATGCCCGGCTCAAGAGTCCCGAAACCTCGGCCCGGAGGCGCTACATCTCCCTCAAGGGGATGGAACACGTCAAACGCTCGCTCGAAACCAGCGTGGCCCAGGAATCCCTCAAGCTGGAGTCGGGCCTGATCCTGCTGGCCATTGCCGTGAGCGGCTCGCCGTTCCTGGGATTGCTGGGCACGGTTTGGGGGGTGATGAGCACCTTCGGCCACATCGCCCAGCAGGGCAGCGCCAGCATGGCCGCCATGGCCCCAGGGGTCTCGGCCGCCCTCATCACCACCGTCGCCGGCCTCCTGGTCGCCATCCCCTCGATGTTCGGTTACAATTGGCTGGTCCATAACCTGCGCGTCCTGACGGTGGAGCTGGACAACTTCGCCCAGGAACTTGTCTCGAAGATCGAAACCGAGTGCCTCGAGGACTAGTCCCCGAACCCTGATAGTCTCCAACCATGCGCCGTTTTTCTCAACGCAGTGCCCTGGTTACCCTGAGCGAGATTAACATCACCCCGCTCCTGGACCTGGCGTTCGTGTTGCTGATTATCTTCGTCATTACCACGCCCCTCCTCGAGCAGAGCCTGCCTTTGAACCTGCCCGCCGGCGGCCAGCCCAGCCCCCGCGTGGACCCGCGCGACGTTCGCACCATCGAGATCAGCGTCCAAGGCGCCTACCGGATCAACAAGATGCCCATCAGGTTGGACGGCCTCGAAAAAGTGCTGGTTCGCGATTTTAACGCCAACAGGAACCTGGTCGTCGACATCCGCGCTGACAAAAATGGCCGGGTTGAGGATCTGTGCGCGGTGTTCGACATTTGCCGGCGCCACGGAATCAGGCGCATGGACGTGAAGACCGCACCCTTGAAACGCCAATGAACCGCTCGCATAAAAAGTGCTTGATCGTCTCAACGGGCCTGCATTTTGGGCTGTTGTCATCGGTCGTCCTGCTCTCGGCATTTCGGCCCGCCGCCCCCTCGACGCTCGAATTCGCCCCCATTGATTTCACGCCGGTCATTACCACGCTCGAGAACATGTCGGGCGGAGGCAATCCCAATGGCCAGACCTTGCAGCCGCCGCCGCCGAAACCGCCGCCGCCGGCCCCGGTCGTGCAAAAGCAGGCGGAACCCGCTCCCCGCGATATCGTCCGGGAGCCTGAGCCTAAGACCCAAGATGATTCATTGACGCCCTCAACCCGTCCCCTGCGCAAGAGACCGGACATCGATCTATCCAAGATCGTCACGCGTCCCCGCAACAAGGAAAGCAAAGCCAAGCCCAAGGAAAATGATGACGACACCGAGGCCCAGGACAGGGCACTGGCCAAGGCGGCCGCCGACGCCCGCCGACAGTTGGCGAAAGACCTCGGTCGGATCGCCTACCAAATCGGCGACAGCCGCTCCGGTCCCGTCTCGATTGAAATCAAAGGTCCGGGCGGAGGCGGCGTGCCTTACGCCAACTTTGCCCAAGCCGTCTGGAGCATCTACAACCGGGAGTGGATCGTGCCGGACGGGGCCTCGGAGACCGAGGCCACCACCGTGGCCGAGATCAGAATCGCCCGGGACGGCAAGGTCCTTTCCGCCATTATCACCCGCTCTTCGGGCAGCGCGGCTGTTGACCAATCGGTCCAGTTGACCTTGGACCGCGTGAGGCAGGTGCCGCCGCTCCCGCCCAATTCGGAGGAAGACACGGTGACTGTCAAGATCCCTTTTAAAGCCAAACCCCAGATTAAAAGAACACTTTGATGAAGATAACTACCCATGTATTTCAGCGCCTGCAAATCAGCTCTGGCACACCCTTGGCCCCCACAGTCCGTCCCGCAGGGACACTTGAGAATAGCCCGGCGTTTCAACGCCGGGATCGGCCCGCAGGACCACCCCGTCCCGAAGGGACGGCTGAAAACCAGGGGCCAATTCGGCCGTCCCTTCGGGATTTGTCCATGGGCGCATCCAAACCCGGCGTTGAAACGCCGGGCTATTCTCACATGTCCCTTCGGGACAGAGGCTCGACTGCTAGGTGTGCTCCGAAGCTGATTTGCGCCCTCCTCCTGCTTTGCCTGCTTGCGATTTGCCGCACGGCCTTTTGTGCGGACCCTCTAGTCCTGCCTCCCGTCATATACCACTTTGGCCTCGGCCAGGAGCCGCCGATACTGGTCTCGATGAGCGGCCTGAACGGTGAGGCGGCGCAGGTGTTGCAGTTCGATCTTTACGTTCAGGGCTTTGCCTTCACCAATGCCGAGGCGGCGCAATTCCAGATTATCGGCAGCAACAACGGCAACCTCGAGGCCCGGGTGGTCCAGCGCATCAACAAGAGCGAGTTGCTCGGCAACAGAGTCTATTCGGGTCCTTTCCGCCGCCAGGTCCACCACTTCGCGGATGATTTCGTCAACGCCGTCCCCGGCCATGCCAAAGGCATCGCCCAGACGCGGATCATGTTCAAAGGCCAGACAGGCGGAGCCAGCGAGATCTACATAGCCGATTTCGACGGGCATGACAGCCAGCAAATAACCCGGGACGGCTCGATCGTCGCGGCCCCGTGCTGGGTGCCGCATCGGCCGGCGGCCTATTACACCTCCTACAAACTCAACCACGCGGACATTTTCTACCACGATTTTTCCACCGGCTCGCGCCGCGTCTTCGCCCACTACGGCGGCTCCAATATGAGCCCGGCCGTTTCCCCCGACGGCAGCCGGGTGGCGATGATTCTGAGCAAAGACGGCTGGACCGACCTCTATGTTTCCAATGCCGACGGCTCCAATCTGCGCCGCCTCACCAAATCGCCCCAGGACGAGTCCTCGCCCTGCTGGTCGCCGGATGGGCAGTTGATTTGCTATGCCTCCAAGGAAGGCGAGCGGCGCTCGCTCTCGGTCATCTCCCCCTCCGGCGGCACACCGCGGCGCCTGAAGACCAGCACGGCCTACAACCCCACCGAGCCTGATTGGTCTCCGGACGGCAAGTATATCGCTTTCACCTCGCAGAGCGGCGGCAACTTCCGGATTCGCGTCATCCCGGCCGAGGGGGGCGATGCCCAGGACATTGCCGAAGGCGAAGACCCCTCCTGGGCGCCCAATTCGCGCACCCTCATCTGCGCCCGGCGCGCCGGCGGCAGGGGAAATTATGTGCTCTCTCTGCTTGACGTGATGACAAAACAAGTCAAGGATGTCTCACGGATTTCAGGAACTAGTTCAGATTCACAACCGAGTTGGGCAAAATAGCCCGCGCACAAAAAGACGAAAAATGAAGCCAATTCAACTCAGCAAACTGTTGGTGCTCGCCTTAACCCTAACCGTTGCGGCCACCGGCTGCAAAAAGACCCCGGTCAAGGTCACGGACATGAATGGACCCCGCGCGGGGTACAATGAAGCAGGGAATGAGACCATCTCCAATCTACCCCCCACCGAACCCATCAAGATAGGCCCAGAGAGCGGGGCAAACGCTCTCCCCAACAAAGAAGGCATCCCTTCGGTCGGGCCGGACCGATTCAAGAACTACATTCCCCACCCGGAGATATTGAAAGCCTATTCTGTGTACTTTGACTACGACAGCTCGGTCATCAAGTCCGGCGAGAAGCCTAAAATCAATGCCGTGGCCGAATACCTGAAGGCACACCCGGGCGAGGCCGTCAGAATCGAAGGCAACTGCGATGAGCGCGGCACCGAGGAATACAACCGCGCCCTGGGCGAGCGCCGCGCCCTGGCCTCGCGCGAAGCCCTCGTCGAGCAGGGCGCCGATGCCCTCATGATCGAGACTATCAGCTACGGCAAAGACAGGCCGGTGGCCCCAGGCCACGACGAATCCGCCTGGCGCCTCAACCGCCGAAGCGATTTCGTCGTCCTCACACCGCCCGCCGCGCCCTGAACGGCCGGAGTTGAACACGAGAAAACGCAAGGACCGAAGCGCCGGCTTCAGCCGGCTTTGGACGCCCAGTTTTCTATCCGGGCACACCCGCGGTCCAGTTTCGACCTTCGGCCTTTGATTATTGTCGCCTTTTCGCCCCTTTGGGGCTTTACTCTAGACCGGGCGGGGCTTAACCTGCTGTTAATGTTGTTGGTTTAGATATGAATGAAATATTTGCAATTTTCAATTTAGGGGGCGGCGAGATCATCGTAATCCTGCTGGTGTTTCTGATTCTCTTCGGCGCCAAGAAAATTCCGGACCTGGCCAAGGGCTTGGGACAGGGTATCAAGGAGTTCAAAAAGGCGACTCGAGAGGTAACCGACGAGATTCAAAACTCGACGAGTTACACTCCTCCTCCTCCTCCTTCGCTCCCTCCTGCGCCTGCACCCATGGACCCCCGGATTGTCGAAGCGTCGCCGGTCGAGAAACCCGCCGCGACCGCCCAGTCCAGCCAGCAGAAGGCCTAAGCTCCTGTTGCTGGCTTTTTGCGCATGGCCCAAGAGCCCGATGAATCGCCTGCCGGCACCGCTTCTGAAAAAGAGGAAGAAGAGGGAGGCCCAGTCAAATCGTTTCTCGAACACCTCGAAGACCTCCGCTGGGTGCTCATCAAGAGCCTGGTGGCCTTGGGCGTGGCATTCATCATCTGCCTGGTCGCCGGTAACCAGGTCATCAAGGTCCTGACCTGGCCGCTCAGCCGCGCCAGAATCTCCTATCCCAGCAACAAACGGGTCGTCACGTTCCTTTGGGAGACGAACCGGTTGGGTGTTTTTCAAGAGCCGCGCTCGGCCAAGCACGCCCTCCAACCGACGACCAACCAGTTCGTCACCCTCCACATCGAGCTTGTCCCCCGCGCCCGGGCCGAGGAGGGGACCAACGGGGGAACCAACGGCAATCTATTTGACGTTGTCGCCAGGATGGATTCGGACCCGACCGAGGCTCAGCGTCTCTCGATCCCCATCGTGTCGCTGGGACCGGCGGCAGCGTTTATCGTGGCCGTCCAGGTGGCCATGTATGCCGGCATACTCATTTCCTCTCCCTTTATTCTCTACTTCGTCGCCAGCTTCGTCTTCCCGGCCCTCAAGCTCAAAGAGCGGAAGTATGTCCATCGCGGGTTATTCTTTGGCATTGGCCTTTTCGCGGCGGGCGTGGGGTTCTGCTATTTTGTGCTGATGCCTGTCGCACTTCGAGCTTCCGTCGCTTACACCGAATGGATGGGCTTCTCCGTGCAACAGTGGCGCGCCGAGGATTTCATCAGTTTCGTCTCCAAGTTCATGCTCGGCATGGGGTTGGGATTTGAAATGCCAGTCGTTCTGCTGGTCCTGGTCAGAATCGGGATTCTCAACTACTCGATCCTCTCCAAAGCCCGGCGCTATGTCATCGTCATCAACCTCATCCTCGGCGCTTTGCTGACCACCCCCGAGGTCCTGACTCAGATCCTGATGGCCTTGCCGTTGCAGGTCCTCTTCGAGATCACCATTTGGATTACCTGGTACTGGGAACGGCAGGACAAGAAACGCCTGGCGGCTGAGGAAGCCGCCGCCGCGGCACAGGGACAGACCTCGTGATTCATGGTGCGCTTGGCGTTGTTCGACATTGACGGCACATTGATCCGGACCGGCGGGGCGGGGATGAGGGCCTTTGCCAAGGTGTTCGCTACCGAGTTCAATGCCGTTGACGGTTTCGAGCGATTGAAGTTCGCCGGCCGAACCGACCTGAGCCTCATCCGCGAGTTCTTCGGCTTTCATCACATCCCCGTTACGCCGGAAAACCTCCGGCGGTTCTTCGCCCGCTACGTGTTCTGGCTCGAGCAGTTCCTGCGCGAAGGCCAGGCCAAGGTCTGCCCCGGGGTTTGGGAATTCATTGGCGGGCTCCAGGCCCTGGCGCAGCCGCCGCTCCTGGGCCTGTTGACCGGCAACATCCGCCTGGGCGCAGAAATCAAGCTCCGTCATCTGCATCTCTGGGAGACCTTCGCCACCGGGGCTTTCGCCGATGACCACGAAGAGCGCAGCCAGATAGCCGCCATCGCCCGCCGGCGCGGCAGCGACCTTCTCGGAGAGGAGTTGCACGATGACCAGGTGCTCGTCATCGGCGACACGCCGCTGGACATTCGCTGCGCTCGGGCGATCGGCGCGAAGGTCCTGGCAGTCGCCACGGGCGGCTCCTCCCTGCAGGAACTCAAGTCGCACGAGCCGGATTGGGCGGTGACCGACTTGAGCCAGATTGAGCCTGGCGAGGCGGCGGGAGCGCTGAACTAAGAGTGGTGGTGTTTGCCTCCGCCGCAGCAACAGCCGCAGGCGCTGCTATCGACGCCGCAGGCGGCGCCCTCGCCGGCGCAAGAGGCTTCACTGCTGCTGCTCCCGGCAGTGGAGGCGAATACTGAGAGCCTCTTGGTGAGGCGGATCGAACCGCAATGCGGGCATTTCGTCCCTTTCCAGTCGCTCGAACGAACCAGGATTTCGCTGTCGGTGTCGCACTTGTCGCAATGAAACTCGTAAATCGGCATAAGGAGAGCATAGCGGCCTTTCCGAAAACCTCAAGCAGAACCAAGCAGGCGATTACGGGACCGCAACCAGGCGATAGAGCCGGGTGGGTTGGCGAAACATGGTGACATCGATGTAAGGTTGTGTCGTGTTGCTCAGGACCACCGTGTCGAGCGTCACCCAGGCGTCGGTCGGGCCGAACCGGTTGATATAATCGATGCGCACCGAACTGCCGACCGCCCCTGTCAGCGGAATCTCCGTGGCCAGCCTCATGTCCAGGCCGGGCCTCGCACTGGGCGCGTTGGTCTGCCAGGCGCGGTAGAATCGCTGGGCGGGCAGCGGGTCGGAAAGATCAAAACAGAGCTCTTGCGTGCTCGAGAGCGTAAAGTTCGACAGCGAAAGCCACGGTGTGCCAAGGCCGAAGGCATTGACATAATCCAGGTGCAGAAAGCTGCCTGCGTCGCCCGTCAGATACAGGGCCGGAACGATCCTTCTCTCGACCGGGGCGATCACGCTCAACAGGGCCGGCGCGCCCGTCACCGCCCCGCAAATATTCGTCACGACAACCGTGTAAGCCCCTTCCTGGACGGGTTGAACGTTGGCCAGTTCAAGGTAGCAGTTGGTCGCGCCCCCGAGCGCGTTGGTGCCGTTATAACACCATTGGTAGTAAGTTGCTGCCGGCGGCGTATTCGTCACTTCCACCGAAAAGAAGGCCATTGACCCCATCTCAGTGGTCTGAGTCGGGGGCGGCGCGGTAATGGTCACGCACTCGGAGGGCAAAATGCAGGAAGTCGTGATTACAACGTTGTCCACGTCGATGTTCGCCGTGCTGCCACCGACGCGCGCAGCCATGAGCAGGCGGCCCGGCGAGGGGAAGAAGGAGGTTGCCATGTTAGTCAGGACCTGATGGTTCTTCCACCAAACATTGAGGACGCCATTGGTGGACAGGTCCACCTTGAAATGCACCCAATAGAGCGTGTCCGCGCACCCGGTGCCGTCGAAGAGACCGGTCTCGATCGCATTCCAGTTGGTCGAGGCGGTGGCGCCGGTTGTGTCCGTCTGGGCGATGGTGTTCCCTCGGTCGTCGTACGGCGCGTCAGTCGTCCCGTCGGGCATGGCGATGGTGGTGAGCAGCACGTTGTCCACGCGGATGTCCAACCCGACGTTGTCGAATGTCAAGCCCGGAGCCACCAGGCCGACGGCCGGCGGAGCCGGCGGGATGGTATAGTAGAAGCTGTCCCACATGTCGAACCCGACGCTTAGCCCCGTCGTGGCCCCTTCCTCCATCAGGCTCACATCCCCCGAGTCACCGTTGTCGGAAAACTGCCCGCCATGGGGAGAGGGCTGCGCAGGCTGTGGGTTGTTCATCTGCGGGAAGGTATCACCGGCCGCAAGGGCCGCCAGGATGCAGTCGGTGTTACGAACGTAGTTGATGCTGAAACCGTCGGCCGGACTGGTGTTGCCATTGCCGATGCGCAGATCGCATTCGAAGGTGAATCCGGCAACTATCAGGCTGGAACCATCCGGGCCGAGGTCGAAGTTGGTGAACAGGACGCCGCCGCACAAGTAGCTCGTGTCGGCGCCGACGCCGTTGGTGCAATTCGGGTTGGCAAAGGTCATTTGCAGGTAACCGTCCCCCTTCACGCCGAGGACCGGCCCGTTGGTAGTGCCGCCGATGGGACCGGCGCCGCCGCTTTGTATCCATGCGGCGCTGCCAGTGCGAGTTCTGCTTGTGCCGTCCCACAAAGTGCCGCCGAAATTGAGAACCGGCCGCGGATCGGTGTTGAAGTCAAACGTGTGCGTGCTCGCCTGTGCCGAGGCAGCACAAAGCAGTCCCAGCCCAAGGCCATATCCAGCCATCGATTTCATGAGTGTTTCCTTTCTTTGTTTTTTACCGGGGCAATACCTTGAAGCTATAGGTGGGAACACAAAGCACACACCATCAGCCAATCACTCCTGTCCGCAAGCCCCTTCATGCCACTGAGTTCGATGGACAGGCGGGTCAATCGCCGAAAGTTGGCATAAAGCCTGCGCTGGTGAGCGCCCCATACATGCTCGCCCAAGGCCGATCCCGCCGATCCCGCTGCCGATTTCATAACCCAATGGCCACCCAACAACATCGCCGTGAAGCCCGCAGACCCTGACGGCCCATCGCTGATTTCCGCCCGCCGAACGCCCCATTTCACCACAAATCCAGGAGAGTGTCAAGCAAGAAGCGGCCTATCGCGCTTGCTTCCATGACCAAGGGTAAAATCGTCCTCGTGCCGTTCCCGTTTGATGACCTTACCGCCGATAAAGTCCGGCCCGCCCTCTGTTTTTCCGATTGATTGCGCGCCCTGTTTCGGGCATGGAAGTCCGTATGACAGACCCGGGCTCACAAGCAATGCGACGTCCAAGGGACGAGTGTCGAGGGGCGAGCGTCGAGTGTCGAGTATCGAGCGTCGAGTGGGTAAGCGTCGCCCCTCGCCCCTCGCCCCTCGCCCCTCGACACTCGTCCCTCCTCCCTCGCCCCTTCCCCTCCCGCGCCTCGCGGGCGCTGCTGTCCGCGCTCCTTCTGGCCGCGGTTCCGCTGCGGGGGGCCGAGGCGCCGCCGCCATTCCCTGCCGACCCGGATCAGGCGCTCGAGCGCACCTGCTTCCAAACCGGCAGCTCCTGGAGCGACGCCGGCAACCTGCGCTCGGATGTGGCCATCGTGTACGGCATCGATGCCGGGCTGCCTGCGCGCCTGAGGACCTGGCGCGAGCGCGGCTACCGCGTCCATGTGATGACCGGCGTCGCCTGGGGGGCTTACCAGGACTATCTCTATGGCCGGTTCGATGGCCTCAACCATGAGGATGAGGCCCAGACAGATCGCAACGGACACCCGCATCGCCACGGCAACAGCCGTGACATCTTCTACATCTGTCCGGGCACCAACTACGGCAAATTCCTGTGTGTCGGCGTGCAGCGCGCCCTCGAGGCGGGCGCCGAGGCCATCCACCTGGAGGAGCCGGAGTTCTGGGTGCAGGATGGTTATGAGGGCGGTTTCAAACGCGAGTGGCGCAATTTCTATGGCCAGGAATGGCAACCCCCGCACAGCTCGGTCGATGCCCAGTGGCGCGCCTCCAAGCTCAAGTATTTCCTCTACCGCCGCGCCCTCCAGCAGGTCTTCGACTTTGTCCAGGACTACAACCGCCGCACCGGCCGCCATGTCCGCTGCTACGTCCCGACGCACAGCCTGCTCAATTACGCGCATTGGCGCATTGTCAGCCCCGAGTCGAGCCTGGCCCGGCTCAACGGTTGCGAGGGCTATATTGCCCAGGTCTGGACCGGCACCTCCCGCACGCCCAACCTCTACCGGGGGCGCCTCCGCCAGCGCACCTTCGATACCGCCTTCCTCGAATACGGCGCCATGCAGAACCTCGTCCGCCCCGCCGGACGCACCGTCTGGTTCTTGAACGACCCGGTCGAGGACAACCCGGACCATGATTGGCCCGATTACCAGGCCAATTGGGAATCCACTTTGGTCGCCTCCCTGTTCCAGCCCCAGGTTTGGCGCTTCGAGGTGGCGCCCTGGCCCGAACGGGTCTTCCGCGGACGCTATCCCTCCAGCAGTCCCGACCCCAAGCCGATCCCTCCGGCCTACGCCACCGAACTGCAGACCGTCATCAATTCCCTCAACGACCTCAAACAGGACCGCATCGAGTGGGACTGCGGCACCCCTGGGGTTGGCATCTTGATCAGCGATTCCTTAATGTTCGAGCGCGGCGCCCCGGCCCCCAGTGACGGCCACCTCAGCCACTTCTACGGCCTGGCCTTGCCCTTGCTCAAACGCGGCTTGCCCATCGCCCCGGTTCAACTGGAAAACGTCATCGTGCCCCGTTGCCTTGACGGTTTGCGCGTCCTCCTGCTGACCTACCAAGGCATGAAACCTCTCTCTTCTGAGGTCCATGGCCCCCTGGTCCAGTGGGTCAATGAGGGTGGCATCCTGGTCGTCTGCGACGATGACGCCGACCCATTCAACCGCGCGCGCGAATGGTGGAACAGCGGCGGGCTCAACTATGCCACTCCCCGCCAACACCTCTTCGACCAGCTTGGCTTGACTGCCCAGGCAGCCGCAACTGCCGGGACAGGCCAATTTGTCCCCCTCGGCAAAGGCGGCCTCATCTGGCTCCGTGAGAACCCCGCTCGCATCGCCGCCGATGCCGACGGAGATGCGCGGTGGGTCGAAACCGTGCGACAGGCCGCCACCCATGCAAAAGTGAATTGGCGCCTGACCAATTATCTGCTCCTCCGGCGCGGCCCGTACCTCATCGCCTCCGGGCTGGATGAGTCAATCGCGGGCGAGCCAAAGGAATTGCGCGGCCGCTTTGTAAACCTGTTCGATCCCGAACTGCGCCTCCAGCGCACTGTCACCCTCGCCCCCGCGGCGCGCTTTTTCCTGCTGGACCTCGATGCGCCGGAGCTTCGGCAGCGGCGCCTCCTGGCCTCTGCCTGCAAGGCATTGCCGCTCAAAGAGGATGCCCACTGCCTCACCTTGGCTGTCGAAGGCGTCGCCGGCACCCCTGCGATTGTCCTGCTCCATGCCCCCGAACCTCCCCGAGCAGTGACCCTGGCCGGCCAGCCTTGCCGCCAATACCAATACTCTGCATCCGATGGCCTCCTTTGGATTCGATTCCCCAATGAATCCCGGCCACGGGAGCTTCGCGTGGAGTATTAGACGGAGGTGTCGAGGGGCGAGTGCCGAGGGAGGGAAGTGCCGCCCCTCGCCCCCAAAGCCGATTAGCGCCTGTCCCAAAGAACGGGGCGAGTGGACAACTTCATCGCAATGGGGTTAATGTCCATCCCGTTCATGTGGCGCAGAGCCTTCAAGTTTTTGCCGCCGGCGCGCGCGACCTTATTGGTCGTGGGAGTTCTCGTCATGATCACGGCGCTTCCCGCGGCGACCACCAAGCCACGTTACTACGGGCATGAAACAGTGCAGGACGCCCATGGCGTCATTGCGCCCTGGTATAGCGGCCTCAACGGCCAGTGTGATTTGCGGGTGCGCATCGCCGCGGAAACCTTGAAGCGTTACCCGTGGACCTCCTCAAGCAACGCGGTTGCCGCCTACCCGCACTACGTCTTCAACGGCACATGGAAGATTGATGCCAAAGGCGTGATCACGCCAGCCGCGCTCGGCGACTGGGATAACGGCGACGTAGGCCAGCGCGCCACCAGCGTATTGAATGGTTTCGTGGACTACTACCGCTATACCGGAGACCCGGCGGCCATCGCGCACCTGACCTATATGGCGAATTTCCTCCTGGACTGGTGCGTCACGCCGCCGGAGCATCCTTGGCCCGGCGTGTTCATCAGCGTGCCGGTCAAGGGCAAGCCGTACGGGCTTTGCGACACGAACGGGATGATCCAGCTCGACCTGGTCGCCTGCACAGGGCGGGCCTTGCTGCGCGCTTACCAGGTCACCGGCAATGGGCGCTGGCTCGAGGCGGCGCAGCATTGGGGCGATTTGCTGGCCGAGCATTGCAACCTCGATGCGAGGGCCGACCCCTGGCCGCGTTACGCCAATCCCGAAGCGTCGCCCTGGAAGGACAACAAGCAAACCGGCGGCGTGACGATGATCCTTGGGTTTCTCGACGAATTGATTCGGCTCGGTCCCGCCGGCAACGACCCGCGCCTGGCCGCGGCGCGCGAGGCGGGCGAGCGCTATCTGCGCGATAAACTCCTGCCCGCCTGGGCGGTGGACGACACTTGGGGCCGTTACTTCTGGGATTGGGCCAACCCCGTGCAGAACTGCCTGACCACGCCGGATGCGGCGCGTTACCTGCTCGACCACCCGGCGCGCTTCCCGAACTGGCCGGCGGACGCGCGCAACATTCTCTCCCTGTTCTTCAATCGCGCCAGCGTGGCGCCCGAATCGGGCGGCGACGTTTACAGCGGGGCATGGGCCTATCCGGAATCCAGCTCCTGCTGCGGCCGTTCGCTCTGGTACGCGCCGCTGGATTTGGCGCCGGCCTTTGCGCAATACGCCGTTCAGGCCGGCAGCGCGTGGGCGCGCGAACTGGCCCTCCGCCAGGTCGTGCTCCAGACCTACGACGCGCATGTGAACGGACAGACCGAGGACAACATTGACGGCGGGGTGATCGTCAACGGCAGTTGGTTCAACATCGCCCATCCGATGCCGCTGCGGTTCCTGCTGGAGGCGATGGCGTGGCTGCCGGAGGAACTCGGCGCCAGCCGGGAGAACCACATCATGCGCTCGTCCGCCGTCGTCACGTCGGTGGTGTACGGCCCGGGCCGGGTCGAATACTCGACGTTCGATGCGCCGGCCGAAACGGCGGACGTGCTGCGGCTGGCCTTCGTTCCCAAGGAAGTCCTGGGCGGCGACCGCCCGCTGCGTGCCCGCCGCGACTTGAGGACCAACGGCTACACGGTGAAGCGGTTGCCGAATGGCGACGCGCTGGTGGAAATTCGACACGACGGGATGAACCGCGTCGTCGTCACCGGCGATGACCCTCAGCGCGCGCTTGACGAGCAGGCGCTGGATTTCCAGGGCGGGTGGAGCGAGGAAGCCGGCCCCGCTCCCGTTGGAGGACGGTGGCATACGGCCGAAAGGGCCGGAGCAACGGTCACTGCGCAGTTCGCCGGCAACCAAGTGCGGCTCATCGGGCGGGCGGAGCCACAGGGCGGGCTGGCTGATGTATTTCTGGATGGTGAAAAGCAACTGGTCCCCATTGACTGCTGGAATCCGACCCCGCGCAACCGGCAGGTGCTTTACTACCGGAACGGTTTGGCCCCCGGCCCGCACACGCTCAAGGTCGTGGCGCGCGGGGCGCAGAACCCGTACGCCAGCGGCACGCGGGTTTATGTGGACGGGATTCAGTTTTCGTCGGCCGCCGGGGCGCATCATTTTCCCAGCGGCCAGGGACCCACGGGAACTCAGCGGATGATTTTCGGCTACACTGGCCGGACAGACTGGCGGGATTCACGCGGGCACTCGTGGCGTCCGGCTACCGAGTTCGTCACGCGCCTGGCCGGCGGCAAGGACTCCGTCGCGCAATGCTGGTGGACCAATGCGGCGGACGAGCCGATTCGCGGCACCGCCGATCCACAGTTATATCGCTACGGCGTTCACGCGACTGATTTCTGGGTCAACGTGACGGTCGGGCCGGGGAAGTGTCACGTCCGGTTGAAGTGGGCCGCCACGCGCCGCCAGGACCCGCACGCGAGCTGCTTCGACATCCGCATCAATGGCCGGCGCGTTGTCGAGCGATTCGATGTGAGCGCCACGGCGGGCGGGATTGGCCGCGTCGCGGACCTGGTCTTCAACGACCTGGCTCCGCGCAACGGAATCATCGAAGTGCGCCTCACCGGCGCAGAGCGATCGGAAAACGGGAAGACGATGCGGGATGAGGCGTTTTTGCAGGCGCTGGAAATCGGCCCCGGCAATGGCGGTCGTGGCGCAAAACCTGTGTCACGCCGGTAGAGAGGACAGGAACCGCGGGGGTTTGCGCGCTTTGGCCATCTGCTCGAAAGCGAAGGCCAGGCCCAGCAGCTTGGGTTCGCTCCAGGGGCGGCCGAAGAAGGAAATGCCGACCGGCAGACCCTCGACCAGGCCCATCGGGACAGTGATGTGCGGGTAGCCTGCGATGGCGGCGGGGGTGGTGCAGCCGCCCATGTCGCGATCACCCCAGAGCAGGTCGGTCCGTTGTGCCGGGCCGGTGGTCGGGGCGATGATCGCGTCCAGTTGCAAGCGGTCCATGACCGCATCAATCCCTTCGTCGCGGGAGAGCCGGTGGTTTCGCGCCAGCGCGTCCAGATAAGCTTGCTCGGTCAGCGGGCCTTTGGCTTGCGCCTTAAGAAAAAGCTCCTGGCCGAACCAGGGCATCTCCCCGGCCTTGTTTCGCTCATTGAACTCGATGACCTCGGCGAGCGAGCGCACGGGCGCAGACGGACCGAGCCAGGCCAGGTATTCGTTCAAGTCCGCCTTGAATTCGCGCAACAGCACCTCGTCCTCGCCGTCCCCGTATGTTCCGTGGCTGGGCAGGTCCGCCGGGTCGTTGATCAGTGCGCCGGCGCTCTTCATGGCGGCGAGGGCGTCTTCCATCAAGCGGTCCACTCCGGGCAGAATTCCAAGAAACTTTCGCGCCACGCCCAGGCGCGCCCCGCGCAATGCCGCCGCGTCGAGGAACGCGGTGTAGTCGGGCGCCATTCTTCCCGCGGCGGCGGCGGTGGCCGGGTCATCCGCATCCGGCCCGGCCAGGCATCCCAGGAGAATGGCCGCGTCCGCAACGCTCCGCGCCATCGGACCCGCCGTGTCCTGGCTGTGGGCGATGGGGACGATGCCGGATCGGCTGACCAGGCCGAGCGTGGGCTTGATGCCCACCAGGCCATTGCAGGAGGCGGGCGAGGTGATGGAACCGTCGGTCTCCGTGCCGACGGCGACCGCGCACAGGTTGGCCGCGGTCGCCGCGCCCGAACCGGAACTCGAGCCGGACGGGTTGCGATCCAACACATAAGGGTTCAACGTCAAGCCTCCCCGGCCGCTCCAGCCGCTCGTGGAATGGGTCGAGCGAAAATTCGCCCATTCGCTCAAATTCGTCTTGCCCAGGATGACCGCTCCTGCCGCGCGCAGCCGCGCCACCAAAAAGGCGTCTGCGGGCGGAATCGAGCCGGCGAGCGCCAGCGAGCCTGCAGTCGTCATCATTTGGTCGCGCGTGGCAACGTTGTCCTTGATAAGGACTGGAATGCCATGCAGCGGGCCTCGGGCCTGGCGCGCCCGCTGCTCGCGGTCCAGCGCCTCGGCGATAGCGTTCGCTTCAGGATTAAGCTCGATGACCGAATTGAGCCTGGGGCCGCGCTGATCCAGGTCGCGGATGCGGCGGAGATATTGGCGCGTGAGCGCGGCAGCCGTGAGCCGCCCGGCCGACATGGCCGCGCGCAATTGGTTTATCGTCGCCTCGTCCCATTCGAAGGAGCGCAGGTGGAGGAATGGCTGAGGCGTTGAGGCTGCGGCAGTGGCGGCGGGATTCGCCCACAGGGCCGCGCCGCCAGCCACGCCGGTCTTGAGAAAATCGCGCCGGTTCACGCGCCCAACCCTACCTCACTCATCGAATAACATCCAGCCAGATTGATTGCCGCTCCTTCATGGTGCGCCGCCCACGATAGCCTGATTTACGGCTTGCGAGCGCGCTTCTTCGGCGCGGGGGGCAGCAGCGGGGCGGTCAGTCTCTCGTAGAGCGAAAAGAGGAATTCCACCCGTTCACGGTCGGAGCGGAACATGTCGGACCGGTAACACCGCTCCACAGCGCGGTCTAATTCCGTGTGGGCTTTGGACAATGCTGGGGGCGTTGAGAGTGGGTCGTACAAGTCAGCCAACGTTGCTGCTGGGTGCTGCGCCCTCGTGTCCAGCACTGTCTGCGCCGCCGCTTCAACCGACACCCGCTGTTTGTTCGTCACCTGCGGGGGCCACGGAAAATTGTTATACACGATGCCATTGGAGTATTGGAAACGGCTCTCCAGACGCCCTGCGACGCAGACCATCCACGCATGGTGCATTGCGGATGAGAGGATACCGAAATCATAGAGCGTCGCTCCCGGGACAATCAGGGCGCTGCCACTGGCAATGATGTCGGGCGTAACGAATCCAATTGGGATGTAGCGCCGTGTTTCAGAGGAAACCTTTGGGACGAGAAGGTAACGGGAAGTCGGTTGACGAATCTCACCAAAGAGCATGGGGGTTGCCGCAAGTTCGCGCGTTTGCGGCCGGCTGCTTCGTTGCCGGAATCGCTTTATCCCTTCAATGCGGCTCCTGAGCTTCGGGCAATCCCGGATCAGGTTTGGAGAAGCGCCAACCAGCCACAAACACCAGCGTTCCTTTGCATTGAGGAATTCGTCACCGCCGTAAATAACGCGTATGTAGGGCGCAAGGGCGGGGCATTCGGCCAGGAGCGCGTCTCGGCACTCACGCGTAAGAAGCAACCCTGCCTCATCGCCGTCCTTGCGCTCCTTGTCAATCATCATGCTGCCGTAACTGATTTCAGGAGCCCCGTTGATAGGCTTTCTACGGCTGGTGATAACGAGGTCCGGGGCGTCCGTAAGGTAGGGATTGATGTTCTTCGCTGCGGCTGCGTGGGCTTCGCTCTTGGGCGTTTCATATTCAAATAGAACTTTGTTCGGCACGTCATGGGCGCCGAAGCCTATAATCACAACATGCACATGCGCCTTGCCGCGCGCCTCGCTTTCCCACGCGAATGTGCGGTGTGCGAAGTGAATCTTGAGATTCCACCGTTGAAACAGGTCCGCCCAAAGGACGCTTACCTGTTCCCCCTGGCAGATGGAATTCGTCGAGACAAAGGCGCAGCGGATGTCAGTGCCTTGGATGTATTCAGCGGCCTTGCGATACCAGGCGGTTACATAGTCGAGGATGCCCATTCCTTGAGCGCGCCCCCAAACGGTTTCCATGTCGCGCTTCTGTTCCTGGCTTTGTTCCTTTTTCCCAACGAACGGCGGGTTGCCAAGGACGTAGGAGCATTGATCGGGCGGCAGCACCGTACGCCAATCCGTGCGAAGGGCGTTGGCAACGACGATATGCGGCGAGGCGCGCAGGGGCAGGCGATCGTAGAACTGACCGAACGCCTGCGAGAGGGCTACGTTGGCCTGGTGATCGCTCAACCACAGCGCCACCTCGGCGATCCGCGCGGGGAACTCCTCAATCTCGATGCCATAGAACTGGTGGACGTCAAGCTTGGAAAGGCGGTTCACGTCCGCGAGTGACATTTCATGTTGCCGGCCATGAATCTTCAGGAGGGCCTCGAGTTCCAGTTTGCGGAGTTCCCTGTAGCTCAGAACGAGGAAGTTGCCGCAACCGCAGGCCGGGTCGAGGAAGCGCAGTTTGGCCAGCTTGTCCTGAAACTCCTGCAGGCGGGCGGCCCAGCGGGTGGACCGGTCGGCCTTGATGCTCACAAACTCGGCGCGGAGTTCGTCGAGGAACAGAGAGCGGATCAGCTTGAGGATGTTTTTCTCCGCCGTGTAGTGCGCGCCGATCTGGCGCCGTTCCTTCGGGTCATTGCTGTCCATGACCGCCTGGAAGAGCGAGCCGAAAACGGCGGGAGAGATCGTTTCCCAGCGAAAGCCACAGCAGGCGAGCAGGCCATTGCGCATGTCGGTGTTGAACTCGGCAAACTCCAGGCGCTCAGCGAACAGTTCGCCGTTGACATAAGGGAAGTCCATGAGCTCCTCGTCGAGATTGCGTTGGCGGTGCGTCCTCTCAGTGTTGAGAACGCGAAAGAGTTGTTCGAGCCGGAGGCCCAGGTCCGAACCATCCGCGGCGGTGCGGTCGCGAAGGAATAATTCAAAGGCTTTCTGCGGAAAGATGCCGTTGTCCTCGGCAAAGAGGCAGAAAAGGATGCGGACGAGGAAGCGCTTGAGTTCGTGGCCGGTGTAGCCCCCTCCCTGCAAGGCGTCGTGCAGGTTGCACATGAGCTGCGTGGCCTCCAGATTGGCAGGGTCTTCTGGATCGAGCCTATATTGGGTGTAGCCGGCAATGAATGCGAAGTGGCGGATGTATTTGTGAAGGTCCGGCAGCGGGAACTCGATGGTGGGCGGGAGGCGTTTGAGCAGCGGGGCGTCTGGGTCCTCGTCTGGTTCGAGGTCATGGAGGGCGATGCGGGCGAAATCGGAGACAATCAGCCAGCGCGGAATCTCCCGGTCGCGTCCTGTATCCTTGAGGCCGCGAATATAATCCATGCCCTGGGCGTGGGCCTTGCCGAGGTCGCCGCCGGCAGACTTATGCTCGGCGAGCATCCGGCCGGGCCAGAACAGATCAATGAAACCCCAGTCGCCGGACAGCTTCCTGACCGGCTCCTGAAACGTGGCCACCGTGCGGCGGCGGACACCGAAGACGTTGAAGAAGTCGTTCCAGAACGTTTGGCTTTCTGCGGATTCGCGAGTTGCGCCCTGCCAGTCTTTGCTAAAGGCGATGGCGCGATGGCGAATCTCATTCCATGAAAGCGGCATGGCCCAGGAGTTTGCGCCAACGAATTACCCCGTCAAGGCTTGTTTTCCTCCGAAAATGGATGGCGGACGGTTGCGGAACTGGTCGTACGCTCTGGGAACGAGGGTCGACTTTCCCGACCGGTTCAATTAGCTTCGGGCCATGAACAACCGCTTGCACAGAACCCTGCGAAACGCCCTCGGCGCGGGCGCGCTGCTCGCTGGAACCGCCCTGGCTGGGGCGGCGCTCACCGATTATGCCAAACCCCTCATCGGCACCGCTGAGCACGGCCACGTCTTCCCGGGCGCCACCGTGCCTTTCGGCATGGTGCAACTCTCCCCGGATACCCGCGACGGCAGCACCGACGATGCCTACCAGGACGGCGCCGCCGGCTATCACTATTCGGACGCCTCCATCTTGGGGTTCTCCCACAATCACCTCACCGGCACCGGCATCGGTGACTTGGGCAATGTCCTGCTCATGCCGAGCGTCGGCGAACTGAAACTCGTCGCGGGCAAAGAGCCGGGCCAAGGCTACCGGGCGCGCTTCACGCATGAGCAGGAGGAAGCTCGGCCCGGCTATTACCGCGTGTTCCTGCCCGATTACAAGATCAACGTGGAACTCACGGCCACCGCCCGTGTCGGCCTACACCGCTACACGTTCCCCGAGGCCGCTGACAGCCACATTATTCTGGACCTCTGGCATGGTATTGGCCGGGCCAACCGTCTCCACCCGACCGATTCCGCCATTACGCTCGAAAATGACCACACCGCCAGCGGCTTCCGCCGCAGCGCCGGCTGGGGCGGCGACAAGATTTACTACTTTGTCCTGGAGTTTTCACGCCCCTGCGACGCTGCCGAGCTGGCCTCCGACCACAAGCCGCTCAAGGGCAAGGAGGCCCAGGGCAAAAACCTCCAGGCGCACTTTGATTTCAAAACCACGGCCGGCGAGAAAATCATCGCGCGGGTCGCCCTCTCCACCGTGAGCGTCGAGGGCGCGCGGAAAAACCTGCAGGCCGAAGTCACCACCTGGGATTTCGATGCCATCGCCGCTGCTGCCCGCGCCCAGTGGGAGCGGACTCTGGGCGGCATCCAGGTTCAATCCGCCGACCGCGGCTTCCTGGAGACCTTCTACACCGCCTACTATCATGTGTTTCTGGCCCCGACCCTCTTGAGCGACGTTGATGGCCAGGTCCGCGGCCCGGACGCCAAGGTTCACCAGGTCAAAGGGTTCGACTACTATTCTGAGTTTTCCCTCTGGGACACCTTCCGGGCGGAGCACCCGCTCCTGACCTTGGTTCAACCCGGCCGCGTCAAGGACATGATCGCCACGATGCTCGCGCATTACACCTTCTTCGGCCATGAAGCCCTGCCCGTTTGGGTGGAGTCGGGCAAGGAAAACTGGTGCATGATCGGCAACCACTCCATTCCCATCATCGTGGACGCCTATCTCAAGGGCCTCCGCGGGTGGGACGCGGCAGAGGCGCTCGCGGACATGGTCGCCACAACCGAAGGCCCCCGCGCCCAGATGCCCGAATACCGCGCCAACGGTTACATCGCCAGCCTGCGGGATGCTGAGGCCGTCTCCAAAACCCTCGAATATGCCTACGACGACGCCTGCATCGCTCGCTTCGCCAAGGCGCTCGGGCAAAACGCCGTGGCCGAACGTTACGCCAAACGCGCCTCAAACTGGCAAAATGTTTTCGACCCCTCGACGGGGTTCTTTCGCGGCAAGACCAAGGATGGCGCCTGGGTCGCGCCCTTCAACCCCAATGCCATCGTCGCCGATTCCTATACCGAGGCCAACGCCTGGCAATCCTACTTCGTGCCCCACGACGTTCCCGGGCTCATCCGGAAACTGGGCGGGGACGAGAATTTCGTTGCCCGGCTGGACGCGGTCTTTGAGAACAAAGAACCGATTGTCAATTTCTCGGAGGACGTCGTCGGTCTCATCGGCATGTACGCGCATGGCAACGAGCCTTGCCACCATTACGCCTACCTCTACAACTACGCAGGACGACCCTGGAAAACCCAGGCCCGCATCCGCCAGATTTGCGCCGCCCTTTACAACAACACGGCCGCCGGCATGTGCGGCAACGATGACTGCGGCCAGATGTCCGCCTGGTATGTGTTCAGCGCGCTGGGCCTCTATCCCGCCGACCCCTGCGGCGGCGTCTATGTCATCGGCAGCCCCCTCGGCGACCAGGCCAGGCTCGCTCTCGACCCCAAGCACCACAAGGGCCTCGAGTTCACGGTCATCGCCCGGAACAACTCGCCCCAAAACATGTATATCCAGTCAGCCACCCTCAACGGCCAACCCTTGACGCGGACCTGGCTCACCCATGATCAGATTGTTTCCGGCGGCATCCTCGTCTTGCAGATGGGCCCGGCGCCCAACCGGAACTGGGGCGCGGCCCCCGCCGACCGCCCCGGCAACTTTGCGAGCAACTGAGCCGCGCCCCGGGCTGCATTTCACTTTTTTGGGCGGCGGTTTCCGGCTCTTAATCTTCAGAGGTCTGAGCAAACAATCACCTTTTGACGGTTTTTCTGAAAATTTCTGGCGGGGGGCTATTGAACGTGGTAGCGGATGGGAAAATTAAACCCGTCCAAGGTGGTCGGCGCCATCGCG
>Ga0181533_1001678_pt1 | contig 27798 bp, 24 predicted proteins | sample PEATcosm2014_Bin_45_FD_119772 | JGI IMG/M metagenome (GOLD analysis project Ga0181533, IMG submission 119772) | Peatland microbial communities from MTU Mesocosm Facility, Houghton, MI, USA - PEATcosm2014_Bin11_60_metaG | ecosystem: Environmental > Terrestrial > Soil > Wetlands > Peat | place...
CACGACTTCCCTGAACGACAGGATCGAGACAAAGTCCAGAATGTCTGCATGGAGGATTCCGGTTATCAGGTCATCCGCTTCCACCACGCGGAAAACTGGGTGGATGTAGCGAAGAAGTTTCCCTCCGTATTCGGGAGTCTGGCATGACCTTCACCGTAGGCAGTCTTGTACGTGCTCGTGGCCGTGAATGGGTGGTACTCCCGGACAGCTCAGAAGAGATGGCCATGCTTCGTCCCCTGGGCGGCGGAGACATGGAGGTCACCGGCATTCTTCGAGGTCTTGAAGAGATTAGTCCCGCTCAATTCGAGTACCCAATCCCTGAACAAGCAGGCGATTACCGCTCCTCCCGTATGCTTCGTGATGCTCTGCGCCTTGGATTTCGCGCAAGTGCCGGTCCCTTTCGTTCTTTTGGGCATCTGAACTTCGAGCCGCGTCCCTATCAGTTGGTCCCCCTGCTCATGGGGCTCAAGCAAGACCCTGTGCGCCTCTTGATTGCTGATGACGTGGGTATCGGAAAGACCATTGAAGCATCTCTCCTCGCCAAGGAACTGTTGGATCGTGGCGAGGTTACGCGTATGGCCGTCCTCTGCCCACCTCACCTCGCTGAACAATGGCAGAGAGAGTTGAAGGAGAAGTTTCAAATCGAGGCGGAATTGGTGCTGGCAGGAACAGCACGCCGTCTGGAATCCGATTGCCGTGGTGGCGAGAGCCTCTTCGATCGTTACCCCTTTACGATCGTTTCCTTGGACTACATCAAGTCAGACCATCGTCGGGATGACTTTCTTCGCACCTGCCCCGAACTCGTCATCGTTGACGAAGCTCATACCTGCGCTTACGCCGGCAGGGTTAGCAGCGCCCAGCATCAACGGCATCTGTTACTGCGAAAGCTGGCCGAAAAGGCAGATCGTCATCTCATGTTGGTTACGGCGACTCCCCACTCCGGCAACGAAGAAGCCTTCCGTTCCCTCCTTGCCGTCCTTGATCCTGCTCTTGCCAATCTGCCTGCAGACTTGGGTGGAGATGCCAATCGGGTACACCGGGAACACCTTGCCATCCATCTGGTTCAACGGAAACGCGGAGACATCGAACATTACCTAAACACGGATACTCCGTTTCCCAAGCGCCAGGATGCCGAGCAATCCTATGCGCTCAGCCCCGAGTACAGAGCCTTCTTCAAGAGGGTGTTGTCGTTCGTCCGTGAATCGGTTCAGGATAAATCCGGGACCATGGTCCGGCGGCGTGTCCGGTGGTGGTCAGCACTTGCCCTTTTGAGGTCCATGGCATCCAGCCCAGCAGCTGCAGCAGCAACGCTCACAACGCGGGCTGCGAACCTGGATGCAGACAATGAAGGGGAAGCAGATGAACAAGGGCGCTCTGCAGTAATGGACGTTGGCGATGACCGCGACTCTCTGACAGTCTCGGACATCGTTCCTGGCAGCGACCTGGGAGATGTGGACGATGAGGGCGTGCGAACACGTCGCCGTCTGTTGGCGATGGCGAAAGAGGCCCTGTCACTCTATGGGAAGCCGGACACCAAGCTCGACCTGGTGACTGTTCAGGTCAAAAAATTACTGGAAGAGGGCTTCAACCCAATCGTGTTCTGCCGCTTTATCCCCACAGCGGAATACGTTGCGGACCATCTTCGTTCAAATTTGAAGCGCCAGTTCGCCGATGTGGAGGTCGCCGCTGTCACCGGCCTTTTGGCTCCCGCAGACCGCGAGGACAGAATTGATGAACTAAGCAACGCCAACCGCCGTGTGCTGGTTGCCACTGACTGCCTCAGCGAAGGTATCAACCTACAGGATCAGTTCGACGCGGTAGTGCACTATGACCTCAGTTGGAATCCAACCCGTCATGAACAAAGGGAAGGCCGCGTTGACCGCTTCGGTCAGCAGAGCAAGTCGGTGAAGGTCCTCACTCTCTTCGGTAAGGACAATCAGATCGACGGCATCGTGCTCGACGTGTTGCTCCGCAAGCACAAAAGGATTCGCAGCTCTCTGGGCATCTCGGTTCCCGTCCCAGCGACCTCTGATGAAGTTCTTGAAGCAGTCTTCGAAGGACTGGTGTTGCGTGGTTTGGATTCTCCCCCTAGTCAGGAACAGTTGCTTCCCGGGTTTGAGGACTACTTCAAGCCGCAAACCGAGGACCTTTATGCCCAGTGGGACGCGGCAGGAGAACGCGAAAAGAAGTCCCGCACCATCTTTGCCCAGCATGGGCTGAAGACCGAAGAGGTTCACAAGGAACTGGAGGCCGCCCGACAGGCCATTGGCATGGGAGTAGATGTAGAGACCTTTGTCCACGATGCCTTGGAAGGACTTGGGGCAGGATGGACCCGCGAGCGCAAGGGCATTCGCATCGATCTATCGGAGTGCGTCCGTGGATTGAAAGATGCCCTCCCCGTCGAAGATGAACACCTGCTTGTCCGCTTCCAGACTCCTGCCCCAGAAAAGGGTCTGCTACTCAGTCGCATTCATCCGTTCGTCGAAAGCCTTGCCGGCTATGTGCTGGATACCGCTCTTGACCCGCTCGGCAAGAGTGTCGCCAGCCGCTGCGGCGTCATTCGAACAGAGGCCGTCTCCACGCGCACCACACTCTTTCTCCTGCGCCACCGAATGCATTTGATCATCAGCCGCGGCGGGCACGACTATCCCCTTCTGGCCGAAGATGCAGACCTTCTTGCCTTTGAAGGCGCCCCCGACCAGGCTCGGTGGCTGGACCGGGATCAGGCAGAGCGGCTGTTACTGGCTGCTCCCACAGGCAATGTGCTGCCTGAACAAATCTGGATGTTCCTGCAAGGAGTACTGGACGGAATGCCTCATCTGTCCTCACGGCTCGACCTGGCCTGCGACGAGCGGGCGGAGGAACTACTCAGCGCCCACCGGCGCGTTCGCACAGCCGCCAGAGCGAGGGGCACCCTTCGCGTCGAGGCGCAACACCCACCAGACATCTTGGGAATCTATGTGCTGCTTCCGATGCCAGTGAGGGGGGTCTAACATGAGCCATCGCCAGCCCTTCCTCAACATCCGTACCGAGGGCGCTCTGCTCCCCTCCGACCTTCTCAGCCGGCTCATGGAGGGAACGAACCTGCCCGGCCTCAAACCGGAGGACTACCACCTCGGTGCCGGCGAGAAACTTAACGAGGCCATCAGCCGCTCCTGGACTCGCCTCCTCTCCCTGTGGCTTGGCTTTCGCAAAGCTAAGGCGGCTTTGCCAGCATCGGACCTCGGCACCACGCTGACCCGCGAGCGGTGGCTGCTTCAACTCTTTCAGGAGTTGGGGTACGGCCGCCTGCTCGGTGCCAGCCCCTTCGAGATCGACGAAAAGACCTACCCCATTTCGCATGTATGGCAAGGTCAGCATTACAAGGTTCCCATCCATCTTGTGAGCTTCCGCGCCGACCTCGATAAGCGCAGCGAGCAGCGCATCCAGGGCGCCAGCAAAGCGAGTCCGCACGGAATGGTGCAGGAGTTCCTCAACCGCTCCGAAGACGATCTTTGGGCCTTCGCTTCGAACGGCCTCAAGCTCCTTATCCTGCGCGACAACGCCAGCCTCACGCGCCAAGCCTACGTCGAATTCGACCTCGAAGGAATCTTTGAAGGCGAAGCCTATGCGGATTTCCGCCTGTTGTGGATGGTTTGCCACCAGTCGCGGGTTGAAGGTACTGCCAAGGATCGCCCGGAAACCTGCTGGCTCGAACAATGGTCCAAGCAGGCGCAAACAGATGGGCGGCGCGCACTCGATCAACTGCGTGTCGGCGTTCAAAAGGCACTTGAGAATCTTGGCACCGGCTTCATTGCCCACAAGGCGAACCAGACTCTTCGTGATCGCCTGCAGGCTGGGGAGTTGCAAAAGCAGGACTTCTACCGGCAGTTGCTCCGGCTTGTCTACCGGCTGATCTTCCTCTTTGTGGCCGAAGACAGGGACTTGCTCCACTTCCCCGGCGCATCCGATGATGCCCGGTCACGGTATGCGCGCTTTTATAGCGGCCAGCGCCTGCGGCGGATGGCGGAGCGCACTCGCGGCAGCCGCCATGCTGATCTATGGGTAGGGCTGCGCCTGGTTTTTGCCAAGCTGGGCGACTACTACGGTTGCCCTGAGCTTGGTCTTCCGGCTCTCGGTGGCTTCCTCTTTGGCTCTAAGGCCATGCCAGACCTCGACTCCGCCGAACTCGCCAATGAGCACCTTCTCCTCGCCATCCGCAATCTCGGCCTCGTTAAAGATCGCAGCGGCTGGCGGCTGGTCGACTACCGCAACCTGGGCAGCGAAGAACTGGGTAGCGTTTACGAGAGCCTTCTCGAACTCAACCCCACCATGGAACTCCCAGCCGGCATCTTCACCCTCGGCACCGTCGCCGGCAATCAGCGCAAGACCTCCGGCTCCTACTACACGCCGGACTCGCTCGTGCAGTGCCTGTTGGACTCGGCTCTCGACCCCGTTGTCGAACAAGCCATCAAGGGCAAGACGCCCGTAGAAGCCGAAAAGGCCATCCTGGGCCTCAAGGTCTGCGATCCAGCCGTCGGCTCCGGCCACTTCCTGGTTGGCGCGGCGCACCGGCTGGCCAAGCATCTGGCCAATGTCCGTGCCCAGGCGCAGGGCGAAAGTGAACCATCTCCGCATTACTATCAACACGCCCTGCGCGATGTCATCGGACACTGCCTCTATGGAGTGGACGTCAACCCCATGGCCGCCGAACTCTGCCGCGTGAGTCTCTGGCTCGAAGCCATCGAACCAGGCAAGCCGCTCTCATTTCTCGATCACCACATTCGCGTCGGCAACAGCCTACTCGGCGCTACGCCCGCGCTACTTGCCAAGGGAATCCCCGACGAGGCGTTCACGCCGATCGAAGGCGACGACAAGGAGATTTGCAGTCGATTCAGAAAGGTGAACAAGACAGAGAAAGTCGGATACAGGCGGCTCTTTGCGGCGACTACTGAACCGTGGGAGCGGCTTGGAGATCTGGCCACCAGCATGACTCATCTGGACAATGCTCCCGACGACTCCATCGAGGCCATCCGTAACAAGGAGCGGATGTATGAAGCCATGGTCCGCTCCGGCAACTACCTCGACGGCCAGTTCTGGGCCGACACATGGTGCGCGGCCTTTGTTTGGAAGAAAACGCAGGAGTTCAATCATCCCATTACGGAAGAGGACTTCCGCCGCATCGAGCATAATCCGCACGCTTGCGACTCATGGATGCGCGACGAGGTCATGCGCCTGTCTCGGCAGTACCAGTTCTTTCACTGGCATCTCGCGTTCCCGGATGTATTCCATATGCCGGCACCTGATAAGGAAGCCACGAACGAGCAAGCAGGATGGAACGGCGGGTTTGACTTGGTACTTGGCAATCCGCCCTGGGAGAGAATCAAAATCCAGGAGAAGGAATGGTTCGCAGAGCGCCGCCCCGATATCGCCAGAGCCGCAAATGCAGCCGCGCGAAAGCGTGCCATCAAGGCGATTCAGGACGAGAACCCTGCGCTTTGGGGAGCTTGGCAGGACGCATTGCGCGCCTCGGACGGAGAGGCAGCTTTGGTTCGCTCCACGGGACGTTTCCCACTTTGCGGTCGCGGTGACACAAATACCTTCTCAGTATTTGCAGAGGCAAACTCGCAGTTGATCGGCATCCATGGACGAGCAGGCTTCATCGTTCCAAGTGGGATCGCTACCGATGACACCACGAAGCTGTTCTTTCAGGAGATGGTCGAGGGCGGGTCAATCGTCAGCCTCTATGATTTCCAGAGTGGTCCTGGGCTCTTCAGCGAAATTGGCCACGCCCGCTTCAAGTTTTCCTTGCTCACTTTGGCCGGACGCCGCAAGGATGCGCCGGCGGCGCAGTTCGCCTTCTTTCTGCGATCCCTGGAGGAACTCCAGGACCCGGAGCGCCAGTTCGAACTCAGTGTGCGCGACATCTCCCTCCTAAACCCGAATACGCGCACCTGCCCGATCTTTCGAACTCGCCACGACGCAGAGTTGACCAAGGCGATTTATCGGCGGGTGCCAATTCTCCTAAATGAATCGGGTGCTGAGGCAGAGAACCCTTGGGGTCTGAGCTTCATGCGCATGCTTGACATGGCGACCGACTCATCTTCCTTCCGCGTCTTATCCCAAATGCTCGCTGACGGATGGACGCTCAACGGCAACATCTTTGAGCGCGACGGCGAGAGGCATCTTCCTCTCTACGAAGCGAAGATGATTCACCAATTCAACCACCGTTTCGGCGACTACGCCGACAAGGAGGCCGATGACGAGGGGACCGCGCTCCCCGACATTCCCGAGAGCCGACTTCAAGATCCAGATTATGCCGTTGAAGCACGTTACTGGGTACCGGAAACGGCGGTAATTGAGCGCATTCCTCGGGGATGGAATCGCAGTTGGCTTATCGGCTGGAGGCGAATCACTAACGCTACCAATGAACGAACGATGGTTGCGGCCGTCCTTCCCGCAGTTGGAGCAGGGGATAGCGTCTTTCTTGGATTTCCTTCTGAGACAGCGGTCGGGAGTGATGTCTGTCTTGTCGCAAACTTCTGTGCAATTGCATTTGACTACGTTGTCCGGCAGAAGCTCGGAGGCGTCAACTTGCTCTATTTCATTGCCAAGCAACTGCCAGTATTGGCACCGAGTAGGTTCGAGGACGTCCATTTATGGATGGGGGAGAACGGACGGGATTGGATTTGGCCTAGGGTTTTAGAGCTTGAGTACACAGCTTGGAATCTTCGGCCCTTCGCAGTGGACTGCGGATGGTCCGGCCCGCCGTTCCGTTGGGATGAAGGGCGCCGCTTCCTGCTCCGCAGCGAGTTGGATGCCGCCTTCTTTCATCTCTACTTGCCAGCCGAGGCGAATGGAGACTGGTCCCCAGCCACAGGCGAGACGGTTGAAGAGCGGGCGCGGCTGAAGGCCAGCTTTCCGACTCCCCGCGCCGCCGTAGCCTACATCCTGGACACCTTCCCCATCGTGAAGCGCAAGGATGAAGCCAAGTGGAACGGCGACTACCGCACCAAGCGCGTCATCCTCGAAATCTACGACGCGATGGCTGAGGCCATGCGCGCCGGCGTTTCCTATCAGACTCGCCTTTCGCCTCCGCCTGCGGATGCGGCTGTTGCTCATCCCTGGCCGATTGAATTGCCGCAGCAACTCCAAACTCTTCCCGATCCACTGGCAGAACTGAGTGCTGTCGCAAATGCAGCATGGGGAACTCCTATTGGTGTGTCTCCTGACAATGTTGCGCTCTTTACTCTAATCGAAGTCATGCGCATTCTTGGTGGGCCTGTCGATTCCGAAAGAGTGCGCGTTGCCTCGAATCTCGTTCGCAGTCCTGCAATTGCCGTGGCATTTATGGATGAAGGTCAAGCCGTAGAATGGGTTCGAGTAATCGGTCAGGATGCAAGGCCACTCACAGGCAACGTGATTCAGATCTCGCAGTTTCAGCAGGGAACGCCAGACCTTCCATGGGCGGAAGCACTCCGGCAACTCAGAGGCTCTGGCGCCATTGTGGTCGGCACCGATGGCAAGTGGTCGTCAAGCTCCAAACTCCAATTGCTTCCACGGCAAGACTGGATTCGGGGACGCGCCGCGGTCGCCGCTCAACTCTTGTCAGAGATCGAACCTGTAGTAGCGGAACGAAAAGTACTTGCCTTCATTCGGAGCGTGGAAGATGGCACTGCAAGGAGAGCTGTTTCCTGATCCAGAGGTAGTAATAACACCTGATGACGCCCGGCGCGAGCCGCTCGTGTGGGTAAGCAGGCTTGTCATTTGGGAAAAGCCTGGCGGCGAGATCTTACGCGAAGTTCCTCTTCGACGAGGGCTGAATGTCATCTGGTCTCCTGATCCGGGTGCTGACCAAGCGGCGCTTGGCCAGGATGCAGGCAGTGGTCATGGAGCGGGCAAGACACTATTCTGCCGGTTGCTGCGCTACTGCCTGGGTGAAGACAGCTTCTCGAACGATGAGCAGCGGCGGAATATTGCACAGCAACTGCCTGCGGGACTTGTAGGCGCAGAAGTAATCATTGCGGGCAAGACATGGTCGGTGATTCGGCCAATTGGGATGACCAGGAAGCAGTTTGCGAGAGAAGGCATTTCGCTCGAAGCCATCTCTCCGGTAAAAGATCCCGGGGAGAGCATCCAACCCCTTCTGGATGCTCTAGGGGTAGCTCTTTTCTCAGAGGGGATTGAGAAGTATCTGCCTGTCGAACATATCAATGCTCCATGGCTATTTGCGCTTGCCTGGCTTACGAGAGACCAGGAGTGTCGATTTGCTCACATCCTCGACTGGCGTCATCGGCGTTCTGACTCCGGGTCCATTGCGGTCAATCCCACCAAGGATCAACTTCTGATTGTGGTGCGGGCATTCCTTCGATTCATTCGTCAGGAAGAGATGGATCTAAAGACCCGCCGGGAAGGGTTTGCCGAAGCGAAGCGTATCTGTGAACGAGACCTGGCGTATCTCCAGAGACAAAGCAAGCAATTCTCGGCGGATCTGATTCGCGACCTTAGCGTTGATCGTGAGCTGATGATTGACGATGATCCCGGGCTTACATTGCTTCGCAATGCGGCGGAAGGCAAATTACAGGAATCCGAGAAGGAACCTATTCCCGAAGATAAGGCCGCGATGGCGTTATTGCGCGAGCAGCGAGACAGTGTTCTAGCAGACCAGGCCGTAATCAAAGACGAAGTAAAGAGGCACAGCGCGGAACGAGACCTGAGAGTGCAGCAAGTGAAGCAGCTTCGTGGAGAACGATCCACTGTGGACGCGAAGGAGATCAAAGCTCTTCTCGGTCCGGTATGTCCAGTATGCATTGTCCCTATCGATCAAGCGTTGGGAGAAGGCTGCGGGCTTTCGCAAGAGTTGTGGGATCCCACAAAACCTCAGGAGGAAAGTCAGCGCATTGGCAAGCAGATCACGGCGTCCAACGAAACAATCAACCGGCTCAATGCAGTGATCTCCGAGGGAGAACGTCGCTTGAATCGCTTGCGCCAGGAAGAAGACGGACTTGCAGCACAAATCGCAGCGATGGAAGAGAAGAGCAAGAAAGCTGGGAAGGAGCGGCGGCAGGAGTGGTCAGCTGCCCAAGCACTCGTTTCCAAGGTCTCGGAATATCAGGGCATTCTGGACAGAATTGAAACGCTGAACACAGAGATAAAGAGCCTCGCAAAGTCCGATGAGCAGGCCTCCAATTCAGAAGCAAAATACCGAAGTCTACATAGTGACACGTTGCCAAGAGTGAAGGAGCTTTTCTCCTATGTCTGCAAGGGACTTCTGGGAAATCAGGTGAAGGCGTCGCTCACGCTATCTGGTCTGGGATTGCAAGCTGACGTTGAAGTTGGCGGCATGGCCATGGAATCTTTGAAGGCAATCGCGTTCGATCTAGCAACGCTACTGACGAACATTGAGGGGCGGACTATGCTGCCGGCGTTTCTCGTGCATGACAGTCCGAGGGAGGCCGATCTTGGAGAAGCAATTTACCATCGTCTGTTCCGACTTGTCCGCTCTTTCGAGCGCCTGGGAGATGATCCACCTTTTCAGTACATCATCACAACGACCAGTCGGCCTCCAAACGATTTTTGCCAACTACCGTTTTTGGTCGCAGAGCTTCAAGGATCGAACGCCCGTGAACGGCTCCTGCGCCGAGACTTGGGTGGATTAACGAACTAGCGTGAAGTCGATTGATTGGATTCATTCCTTGGGAGAAGCGGCCCGCAATGAGTATGGGTACGACGGCGTTGGCAGAAATACGTACCGTCATGCAAAGGCCGGGGGGCGCAGATCGTGCAGAAATACCCGTTCAACACACCTGAAGAGTTTGAAAAATGGCCGAAGAACTTGTCGAAAAAGGTCAATAGAGCGAAAGCGAATGGAGTACCAGGATGATGCGGCGAGGCTGCTACGTCATGCTGCACATCGGAACGGGCCTCCCTGGTCAAACCGCCGAATGGGAAAGTTGCCCGCCTGTGGTCGTTTCGGGGGCCGGACGCTTTGCACTAAATGACGATTTCTGGATCGAGAAACTGGACGAACAGCTTGCGATTCATATTCAAGCGGCTTGCGATCCGCCGCATTATGGCATCAACAATGACCAAACAGACCGGCATCTCTATGCATTTCTTCGACGAGTGCCGGAAGCCGAGACAAGCCTGTACGAAGGGATGGATGAGCTTCACGCTGTGGTTGCGCTGTCTCGCCTAATCCATCCAACGAGCACCGGCGACAGATACTGTGCCTGGATTCTCCGCTATGGTTCGCCAGAATCACCGATTAAAGCTGTTCAGTATCGGGGCATCAGCCCGGATTTGCTGCTGAGTAGACATCAGCGCGATTGGATTTCCGCGGAGGATGGAGAGTGCCTGCGCCAGTTGATCCCATGGGCATCAAAGAAGAAGCTCATGCATGAGCGGGTGCACCGCGCATTCTGGAACCACGAATACGCCATGCGTTCGTTCTATCTAGATACCCGCTGGCCAATCGTTGTCTCAGGCCTGGAAGCATTGCTCAACGTAGGGGAGCAAAACTCTGGACCTCAGTTTAAGGGCCGAGTTCGGTTGCTTGCCGATGAATTCGGCCTCCAATTTTCAGGCGATGAAATCTCGAAAGCATGGAAACTGCGCTCAAAATTGGTTCACGCTGAAGGATTCCTACACAATCTTGAAACCATCTTGCCCAAGAGCGAACATAGCGATTTATACGAGAAGATGGAGGGCCTTCTACGAATGGCGGTGAGACGCTGCCTTCTGGAGGCAAGCTTCGGTGACTTGAGTTCGCTCATCTAAATTGGCCCACTTCGCTCATCTAATTTGGCCCACCTGTACAAGCCCGGATGTAAGGATTCGGGGATGGACAGGAGGCTCAAGGTGGAACTTTTTGAAGTGATCCGGCGGGGGTATGCAGCCGGAGAGACGATCCAGGGATTATCCAGGAAGCATGGCGTGCACCGGCGGATGGTGCGGCAAGCGATCGGCAGCGCTATCCCGCCCGAGCGAAAAGCGGTTGTAAAGGAAGCTCCCCGCCTCGGTCCGGTCAAGGAACTGATCGACGGCATGCTGGCCGTGGACCTTCAAGCGCCACGCAAGCAGCGTCACACGGCTCATCGGATCTGGGTGCGGCTATGCCGCGAGCACCCGGATCATCCCGTCGGAGAAGCGACAGTACGGCGTTATGTGCGGCAGCGGAAGCAAGAACTGGGGCTCAGCGGACGGGAAGTGTTCGTGCCGCAGAGCTACAAGTTAGGCCAGGAAGCTCAGGTGGATTGGTTTGAGGGCATGGCCATACTGGGCGGCGAAGTGCGCAAGCTGCAGTTCTTCGCCATGCGCAGCATGGGCAGTGGCGATGCCTTCCATCGAGCCTATCCTCACGCCACGCAGCAAGCACTGCTTGAGGCCCACGAGCATGCGTTCGCCTACTTTGGAGGTGTTTTCAAGACCCTGCGGTACGACAACATGACCTCGGTGGTGAGGAAGATTCTACGCGGATATCAGCGTGTAGAGACCGAACGGATCATAGCGTTCAGGTCGCACTGGGGCTATCAGAGCGAGTATTGCAACCCGGCCAGCGGCAACGAAAAAGGCGGCGTGGAAGGCGAGTTGGGCTGGTTCCGGCGCAACTGGCTTGTGCCCGTGCCGGAGGCCTGTGCGTTAGACACGTTCAACGAACATATTCTCGATGCGTGCCTGGAGAGCCGAAGCCGCACCATCATTGGCCGAGGCATGACAGTGGGTCAGGCCAGCGAACTGGAGCGCGAGCATTTGTCGCAGCTGGCCGAAGAAGGTTTTCCGATTCATGAGTCGCTTTATCCGCTGCTTGTGGACGGCAAGGGCCGCGTGAAGGTGAAGACCAACTGGTACTCGACTCCGCTTTGGCCAGGGCTTCGGGCATCAGCAGTGGTTGGTCCGTTAACCGTAGAGATCATGCACGACAACAAGGTGACTGCACGGCACCCACGATGCTATGGGCGCGGCCACCAGATCCTCGATCTGGAACACTACCTGGATGTGCTGGAACGGAAGCCGGGGGCCATGAAGGGTTCCACGCCTCTGGAACAGTGGCGTCGAGCTGGCCGCTGGCCTGCTTGCCTGGACGCCATCTGGCAACAGCTTGAGCAGCGTCATGGCAAGGCCAGGGGCACCCGCGAGATGATTGCCCTGGTCCGTGCCGGCTCCACCGATGGATGGGATAAGCTCATCGTCGCCGTCGAAGAGGCTTTGCGCCTGGGGATCAGCGATTCAGCCGCGGTGATTCATCTGCTGCGTACACCCGATCCGGAGCAACGACGCCAACATGCAGTGGCTTTGGCCGAAGAACTGCTTCAGTTCGAACGCCCCATGCCGGTGATGGATAACTACGACCTGTTGCTGGCTAACACTACGGGGGCCATCCATTGAAAAACCAGACACATGCATTGGAATACGCCAGTGTGCTTCAGTATTGCAAAGCGGTCCGGCTGCCTACCGTCGCCGCCAACTTCGTGCCGCTTGCCGAACAGGCAGTGAAGGAAGATCACAGCCACATCCGATATCTCGAGGCCCTCTTGGCCATCGAGTCCGAAGAGCGCGATCGGCATGCAATCGATAACCGCATTCGCGATGCGCAACTACCGCGCTTGAAAACGCTCGAAGAGTTCGACTTCGCGCAGGCGCAGCAGATTTCAGCGCCCCGCATCCGCGAGTTGGCCGAAGGCGGCTATATCGATCGAAAGGAACCGCTCGTGTTAATCGGCGAAAGCGGCACTGGAAAGACTCACCTCGCCACCGGACTCTGCCTGGCCGCCTGCCGGCAGAAGCGGCGCGTCCGCTTCACCACGGCAGCGGCGCTGGTAAACGAACTGGTCGAGGCCAAGCAAAACAACCAGGTCCGCAAGCTGATGATGCGATGGCAGAAGTACGAACTGATTGTCCTCGATGAGGTCGGATACGTTCCGCTGGCCGACATCGGCGCGGAGTTTCTCTTTCAGGTGATCTCAGACAGAGCCGAGCGTGCGGCGATCATAGTCACCACGAATTTGCCGTTCTCCGAATGGACAACCGTGTTTCCAAATCCCCGGCTATGCAAGGCGCTGCTGGACCGGATCACCGATCGAGCCCACATCATCGACACCGGAACAGAGTCATTCCGTTTCCGGCGAACGCTGGAAAGGAGCAAGAAACGTTGAGTGGAAAATCGCGCGCGCAAAAAACAAGGCCGTGGAAATGACGGTCTGTGGAAAGCATGGGAAAACGATAAAACTGTTTTCCCACCCTTCCCACAGCCCTTGGAAATCGCTGCGGCGATTCCCACATTACCACCGCCTCGACTGCTACTGGCATAAATAGCTCTCAAACCCGAAAACCAAAACCAGAGGAATGATGCACAATATCACTACCCAGGTGGGCCAAATCAGATGATCAAAGTGGGCCACGCCGGAATAGCGAACTCATGACTGTTTCAGAGATGATGCGGCAGTAAAAGCTCGCTGGTCAATTTAGCTCAGAAAGCGGAGCAAACGGGCTCAGTAAGCAAAAGTTTCACGCTTTGGTGGACAGGAGTGTCTGCATGGCTGCCAAGCGGAACTTTTGCACCCACTCCGAAGGTACCCTGCCAGTCTTCTTGCAGCGAGTGGCGAGTTCATCGCTAAGCTCAACATTGTCCGGCACGACGATATAGCCGGTCTGCAGATCGCCAACCATCAGGCAGTCCTTTCCCTCAGCCAAATGGAGCGCCACCAGCAGGCATATACACGCATCGAGGCCGTCCTGGTCGCACTTGTGCGGCGGAGCCTTCAGTGCGATGCCGTCGATCCACTGGACGATTTCCTTTAATCCACGGTCGCTGATTGCAACCGAGGCCTGTCCACAGACATACTGCCAGTCGGAGGGCGAGAAGGTCTTGTTTCGATCTGGGTTGTACTTGGGCACCCGGCCAGCGGGGCGGCCCTGTGGGGACAGGTCCGGCTGGGTCCAGTTGAGAGCGATCATCGCCAGTACAGGGTAGGTCTCGATCACCAGCGTGCCGTCGAGCGGCCCCAGTGCATTCGCCGCTCCGCCAAATCGCTTCAAGAACTCCCACACAGGGGCCTGAGTCCCGAACATCTCCTTTTTTGACCTGTTGGCCGGCTGCATCCCACCGTAACGGACACCGACGATAGCCCCCACAATGTTTTCGACAGGCCGCTGCCCCGTAGCGTTCTGCACGATGGTGGGCTGGTCAAGCAAGATAATTGTCGCTTCAGGGGCAAGCTCTGCCTGCCACTCGGAGATGGCCGCTTGGGCTTGACGGTAGTTCGCGATTTGCGGCGGTCCGAGTTCGCGAAATGTTCCGTCGTCCGAGCGAAGTACCCCGACGAGCGCTCCTGAATTGTTAGCGGTCCATGCGGAATCGAATCCAATGAGCAAGGTCGTCTGCGGTTCATCGGTTGCTTTGTGTCTGTCCGCCATAAACCCATCCGCCGCCTCTCTACGATGATGTGGCCCTCCAGCTTCAATTCCCAGAGGGGTAAACGATCTCAACAAGCCATGAATAGAGGGCATGAAATTCATGCTGGACTGGCGATACTCGGCGAAACTGAGTCTCAAGGTGTCCGAGAAAGGCCTCGTAGCGCATTCCCGGCATCGCCAGAACCGACGCCAAATCGTTAATCACTACATCAGAATGTCCGCTGCCCTGCGTTCGCCAGCCCCGATTCAAGTCCGTAAGCTTTTGCAGAGTGAGCCATGCCTTCAGCTCCCTGGTCAGATCCCATACAAGCGGTATGCCCAGTTCATATGAAGCACCCGCACCAATGAGAAGACCTGTCAGCTGCGGTGACTCGTTCATATGCTCCGGGTACTAGAGGGTGAGCGGTGTTATCTCGATCATCAGATCTCAATGATTCGGGGATCGCCGCGTGGAAGGTAATGTCGCGCTCCTAATAGAATCGGCGGACTTTGCCCTTTGCAACTCAGCTAATTTCGCGTCCAGCGTCACGATTTTCTCTTCCAACAACTTGATTTCATCCTCTGAAACCTTGCTGTTCGAGAGCTTCTGAATATCACTCCTTAGATTTGCAACGTCTCCCCGAAGTGAGGAAAACTCCGGAGAGGAGATGGTCACCGGACCGATAATCGAAGTCTGAGCCGGTGAAGATGGACTGCGCATGTATACTGCGCTCGTCGGCACAGCCGCAACAAGCAGGACGAGGACAGCGGCGGCGGTCATGGTATGCGCCCCTTTCACAAACTGCGCGAGATGGTCGTTCATCGCAGTATTCATCGATGCGCAATAGAGAAGCCCATGCGCACGAAACGCATTACTGTACTTCCGGAATTTCCCTTCTTCATTCAGGACCGAATCCAGGAAGAGCGTCTCATTCTCTTTAACACCGACGGCGCGAATGGCGGCAATAAAACCTAGAAGCAGGAACACGCCAGACACACAGACCAGAAGAAGAGTGAGAACGAGCATCTTCGAGTTGGTGCCTCTGCTGACTAGGAAAACAAACAACGACGCGAGAAGGGGAACAAGAAATACCATCAGGCTAAAAGTCGCCTGCGCCTTCTGTTCGAGATGATCGCGTCTCTCCTCGGCCTGATCAAAAATCCATTGGCATTGATCGACGTGCGATTGTTCAACTTCTATCAAGGGGTCGGGGTCGGGGAAAGCAGCGATGGGTTCCGGTCGGAAATTGAATGGGACAAGGATTTGCCAAACCGTGTAACCCATACGACGCAACAGCAGCCAGAGGTGCCTCGGGATAGAGCCCGATTTCACCGGCCGGGGCGGTGTGGCGATAAATTGAGTATTCATTCGCTTTCACCATAAAAGAGTTGAATGAACGCTTCCCGCATCGGAAACCCTAGCCTGTCTTCGAGCCATGCCCACTCGCCAGTTGGGTTGACTTCCAGGAATACCAAATCTCCGTCAGGCGTTCTCATGAAGTCAAACGCACCATATTTCAATCCGAGCTTTTCCAGCATGGCTCGGCACTTTGCCTGAACATCGGCGTCTAGGCTGGACTCGGAATAAGATACTGACACTTCCGGGTCTCGCCAATCCACGATCGACTCGTTCCCCCTGATGTCCGCCACGAAGCATTGTGAACCAATAAATGTAGCGCGTACGTCGGCACTTCTGGGAATTTCTTCCTGAAGCAATACCGGACAATTCCTGACGCTGTCCGCGTCAATGGACTCCGGCGCTACGCGGCGAGTGTAGACGGAATAGGAGGCTGTTTCATCGACGAACAATCCGTGGAAGATTGGCTTGCAGATGGTTCCGCCCTTGTTGTCCTCGGCAAATTTGCGTAGCTTAATCGGATCGCTGGATACGAGCGTGCGGGGAACTCTAAAACCAAGTTGTCTGGCGATCTGGAGCTGAAAGAGCTTAAGCTCGGCGACAGAAACTCGGTCAATGGGATTAACCCAATTGACGTTTGGATTCAAGACAAGGCCCATGGCGAGGTGGCGCAACTCACCAGCAACAAAAAATCTCTCGCCTGGCGGGAGGGCGGTTATCATACCGGGCTGGATAGCACGCCGATACCAAACGGATGTCACCTGACTAAGATCCAATGTTCTTGAGCCCACAGTGACCTGCCGCTGCAGCCCTTCCTGTGTCAGGGAGAAGGTGAAGTCCGACGCTGTCAATTCTTCGGCGTTCAGTCGAAAGTAAGGTAACTGACGATTGATCAACTCGACGATGAGGAAATCGGCCGTCAGATCCTTATCAGAAGTGAGAATAAGGAGCATTGAATACCAATGGCGCGGTTGCTTCGGTCAGATCCGCGCCTTCCTGAGTGTTGGTTAACGTCGTCTCGCCGAATTGAGATCCCTCCAGGGAAGTGTCCTCTGTCTGGTCCGCGCCTTCCCGCGTTCTTGTCAGGGTAGTTTCGCCGAACTGAGACGCCTGAAAGGTAGCGCGTTCCGGCCGGTCCACCCCCTCCTGTGTTGCTGTATGCGTGGACTCACCAAATTGAGAAGCCCGGAAGAGAGCGGTAATCTCTGTTCGATCGGCGCCTTCGCTGGTCTTGGTAACGGTGGTTTCTCCGAATGGAGATGCCTGGAAAGCGGCCCCTTCCGACTGGTCCGCCCCTTCCCGCGTCTCCGTCATCGTGGTCTCACCGTAGGTTGACGGATGTGTGTGGGCCTGCATACAGGAAACCAGGGGCATGCCTGAGATTTGGTCAATCCAGAGTTGCCGCTGACTGTCATAAACGTGTTCGGGTGAGGGCGCGCTCTCAGGAGCCAGCTTCTTCCGGCCAAGTAAAACAAAGGGGGGCATAATGAGTCTCATTGTAGAACGTCCATTCAGGAGAACCAGATCGGGGCGGTTCGGGCAATCGTAAAGGGTTACGTGAATTGGTCACGCGTTTCAAATCTCAGTAGAGCTGCTGATTTGTGTATTCCTTGCCGGTAAGTTTTGATCTCCAACTCCATTCAATTGCCAGCTGAAATCCGCCTGTCACCGCGCGCGTGGGAAGGACGTCCAGTACCCGTAGAGAAACCTTGTCCACAAATCGGAGATTCTGGCCAACGCACTGCAGGGGACAATCCTCGATTACGCCGGCATAGTGTTTCAGGAAAGCCGCCCATTTGCCATCATCGTCGGGAGTTGATGGATCGAGTCCCTGCGAGTGCAAGTACGCATTCAATTCATTCCGGAAGTTCGTCATTGCGAGAGCTGGGCCAAGCCGTCCCATGAAGCTCATATCCGGCTGCCCCTGCTTTACGGCCGTGTTATCCTCCAGTTCCTGGTAACGATCAAATAATTTGACAATCTCCTGAGCCTGCGACCCTTTGAGCCAAGGATGCGCAACCCAGTCGCAATGAAATTTCAGTGCTGTATACTTTGTCCTCGGTGATCACCTTAAATCCGGCCACTTGTGGTCACTTCAAAACCGGCCACTCTGGATGGCCTGAGACGTGATTGTTTTACCTTGCTGCGAGGTACATTTGCAAGGTGCAGTTTCAGTCGTTACAGTTATGGCCGGTGTTCAAGCCTTGGGATGCGTGGTAAGGTTGTAGTCGCTCCTCCGGGGTCGCGCCTTGCGGAGTGATCCAGGGCCGATGACACGGGGCTGGCTCCGAAGAAATCGGTAATCGAGACCCTCTGCGGTTGGGCCTGACAGGCTCGCCTTGCAGAGGGTTTCGTGTCTTCAACGAGATTTCTAGGGTGAGGCTCCGGCGTCGAGGCTTCTGGATCCCGAGTCGCGATGCCGCCGGGCGCTTTTGCCCGGCATCTGTATTGCTTTGGCTTTTTCACTGGGCATCTCCCACACCGCTGGTTTTGGTGCGCCAACTGCGCGGGCCGCACTTGAGCACGTGTCCGTGATGCAGTAGCCGGTCGAGCATGGCGGTCACGGCTGCACTGTCGCCAAGCAACTTGCCCCAGTCGTCTACTGGTCGATTGGACGTGAGAAGTGTACTTGCTCGTTCGTAGCGGCGCATGATGATTTCCAGCAGTTCCTCGGCTGCGGTCAGCGGCAGCTTTCGCATTCCAAGGTCGTCGATGATCAACAAGGGCACAGTGGTGAGCAGTTCCATGTGTTCCTTTCGTTTGCCGTCAAGCGTGGCGTCGGCCAGTTCTTCCAGCAGGGCGTGGGCTTCGCGATAGAGAACACGATAATTTTGTTGGATAACAGCGTGCCCGATGGCCTGCCCGATATGGCTTTTGCCGCTTCCAGGTGGACCGAGGAACAAGGCATCTTCACGCCGACCCACCCAGCCTGCGGTAGCCAGATCGAAGATGAGTTTCTGATTCATCTTGGGGTTGAACTGGAAGTCGAAATTGTCGAGGCGCTTGTCGGTATCGCGGAACTGCGCTTGTTTATGGCGTCTCTCCAGAAGCCGCTTGCTGCGGCAGACAAGCTCATCAGATACCAGTGTGGAGATCAGGTCGATGGGCGCCATGTTCTCCGATTGTGCTTGCAAAAGCCGGGTTTCCATCACCGCGGCCATGCCGCTCAGGCGTAGTTGCACCAGGCAGCGATTGAGTTCGATCATGTTCATGGTTGGGATTCCTCGAAGTTCATGCGTTGTTGGATCACGTCGCGATACTGGCTCAGTTCGCGGATGAGGGGATCGATTTGCTTCAGGCTCAGAGGGGCCTGCTGGCTGCGCTCCAGATAGCGGCGGATGAATCGATACTCGCTTACGCCTAGCTCCAGCGCCGCTGCGCAGGCTTGATCGCAAGCAGCGTTGCCGTACTTCTTGGCAAGCGAGAACATGCCCTGAATGCGGCGGGTTCCGAGTTCGCCCTGGCGAGCGTGGATGGCATCGCAGACCACGCCGATGTTGGCTCCAGCCTTGTGGGCTCGTGCCAGCAGTTGCAGCAACTGCGGTGGCGTACGACGCGGGCGATCCTCATCGCGGATGCGATGACCGCCAGCCTTGCCGCTCAAATGCTCACGCAACAACTGGCCGGTGCGGAGATCGAGCAGGCGCACGTACATCGCGTCCCACTGCACTTGGACCTGACGGCCGATCCAGCCCGGTGGTGCGCCATAGTAAGCCGCATCCACCTCGACACATCCATCCAGATGAACGGTACGTTCGCCATACTGGTAGTAGCGAAACGGCTCCAGCGGTAGTGCTTGCAGAAACGGTTTCTCTTCGGCGAACATCGCCGCCACCTGCCGCTTGGTCCGCCCGTGGATGCGCTTGTCGGCCCAACGCTCTTCCCAGTGGTCCAGGTACGCCTGAGCCTCTTCCAGGCTCTCGAACTTCTTGCCCTTCAACGGCGTCATCTGCGCATGGTTGACGCCACTTTCGACTTTTCCTTTTCGATCTGGATCGCGCACTTTGCACGGTAACGCCGTCACACCATAGTGCGCCAGAACGTCGCGATACAGTGGATTCAAGCGGGGATCGTAGAAGTCTGGAGACAACACGCCCTCGCGAAGGTTGTCCAGAACCACGACTCGCGGCGAACCGCCAAGACGGCGAAAAGCCTTCTCGTGCAGTTCGGCCCATACTCGTGAACTCGATTTGAAGACCAGCAGACGAACACATTTCCGACTGCACCCCAGCGTCAGTACGAACAGCCGCGTGCGCCGATACTTGCCGCTATCTGGGTCGCGCACCATAGGGCCGGTGCCGTAATCAACCTGGCCCTCTTCACCGAGTTTGGTCTCGATGATCACCCGCGCTTCGGGCGATGAGGATCCGCGCAGTCTCTGCACGAAGCGCCGCACACTCTGATAACCGCCCGTGAACCCGTGACCATCAACCAGATCCTGAAAGATGCCCATCGCGTTGCGGCCCCGCGATAGCTCCTGTTCGATCAGTTCGCGATAGGGCTCACTGCTGCTGGCCGTGCGCTGGTCGTTCTGCGCCAGTTCTGCCCCTGAAGGCAAAAAGCCGGTGATCACTGAAGTGGCCGCTTTTGAGTTGTTGGCTGGTTCGCCGGTGCCGGTGGTCACTTCTATGGCCGGTTTTGAACCGTCCGAGCCGGTGATCACCAAAGTGGCCGGTTTTGGAAGGGATTTTGGTCCCCAGCTTCCTGGCGAACGCACCACGATCCCTGCTGACCTCAGGTAATCGCCCGCCGTCTCGCGACGAACCGCCGTCGCCTCCTCGATTCGCCGCAGGGACCAGCCCAAACGTCCCAGCGCGATCACCTGTTCCCGCTTCTCTCTGCTCAAGACATTACCCATGCCAACAGAGGCTAATTGCCTCCGTCAGTGCGTATGTCTCAGCCCCTCAGAGTGGCCGGTTTTGAAGTGATCATAAGTGGCCGCTTTTGGGTGATCACCAAGGTTCCATCCCCATTCAACTCCATGAGCTTTCGCAGTTCCACCATGATGTAAACCACCTGCCGCTCAGAGGTGATTGGCACCTGCAATTCGGCTGCGAGCTTCGTAAGAATGTCAGGTTTCATCGTTCTCAATCCACCAATCCAGCTCGTTTGGAAGCCCATGCCAGGCCTGGTTCAAACGCAATGCGACTGACGTCGCTCTGTACCGGAGTTTCCCTTGCTGCGAGAGACTCAAAGCTATTCCTGGATGTAGCCGAGGTTTTTCAAACGATTCACAAGCGCCTGAGAACTAACCCCGTATTTCTTGGCTAGGCTCGACAAAAAGTCGTCGTCCAGAAGGTCAACGAACTCCTCATTGACTAAATCGTTTTCCAGAAATTGTTTTGGCATGAGCAGGGCGGCGGCGAACATATTTGCTTCCCGCTCCGCTTCGTCTGTTCCTTGGCTGGACACATCGTCTCTCAGGCGCACGCGGAAACCGTGGTCGATATGAAGCTGCTCCTGATCATGGAGCAGCAGGTGGCCTAGCTCATGGGCCGTCGTGAAATGTTGCCGCACGGGCGCGTGATGTGTATTAACCCCTATAACTGCCTGAGCAGCATCCCGGTATAAGAATCCGGACACGTCGCCTTCCAGGGACTGATAGAAAATGCGAGCCCCTTTTGCCTTGGCGATTCGCTCCACCGGGACCGGAGCCTCAGTGACGTTGTAGCTCGCTAGCAACTCCTCGATCAGGGATTCAATTTTCCGTCTTCGGATGGCCATGATTATCCTCCTTCTCCGCAGGTTTTATCCCGGCCTCAACAAATTCCCGCAACTCCTTAGAGTACGAAGTCAGGTCAGGCATTTGCATCGGTTCAGGCCTCGGTTTTTCAGGTAGCAACGCTGTTGCGTTAGTGTCGAGTGTCTCGGCAATGTCGCAGAATGTGTGCAGCAGGATGTTCTGTCTTCCTTTCTCGATATTGCTCATCGATGGCCGCTTCAGGCCGACGGCTTTGGCCAGCCCTTCCTGCGACAGGCCGCGCTCCTGGCGCTTTGCCCTGATGTTTTCGCCGATCTCTTTGTAGAAGCCGTCAACATTGTTCATCGTCTACTCGCAGATGTCACTGTAATCGTATACAGCCTATACGTCAACAATAATGACACGTTGGTATTAATGACATCAATAAATAGTTTGCACAGGGAACCTTTTGTGTTATTTTTAAGGTGCGAAGTCCCAACCTGGACCTCGATCATTGGAGGCGCTGATGGCCAACGGAAAGAAATACCACGAGATCGGTCTGGACAACAGAACCCGCGTCGACGACGGGGAAATCCGGCAAAAGCGCGGGGACACGCTCGTTCGAACGCTCCGGCAGGAGTATGGACCCAATTTTGCGCCGGGCGTGCGCAGCGATATGCGGCTCGACACCCTGCGCGAGCGCGTAGGCGATGAGTCTCTCTCGCAGATGCTGAAGGCAGGGCGTCCGCGGGGAGGCAATCGATGAGTTCACTTGCGCAGCAGACTCTGGAAGGCCCGCTGGCCGCGGCCCAAATCACGCACGCCGACATAGCGGCCTTCGCCGACGAATCAGTCAACCTGAAGCGGGAGGATGCAGAGGAATACCGCGAACAGGTTCGCCGGCTCCGGGAAAAGCTCGACAGGTACGCCGCTGATCATCCTGACTACGGCCTGATTAAGACCCTGCTGTCCGGAAGCCTCGCCAAGGGAACAGCGCTCAAAACCCTGAACGACATTGATATTGCCTTTTATGTGAAGGCGGACAAAGCACCGAAGGCGGAGCCGGATTTGCTCAATTGGCTGGCTGAGCGGCTGCGCGAAGCCTACCCGCAGATGAAGCCGGATCAGATCAAACCCAACCGTCACTCCGTATGCATCAAGTTCGCCGTCAGCGGCCTTAGCGTCGATGTCGTGCCGGTAAAGTACAAAGGCGATCCGGACGACCGCGGATATCTCTTCGCCTTTGACGGCGGCGATCCGGTCCTCACCAGCATCCCCCTGCACCTGGCTTTCATCCGGAGGCGCAAGGATAAGCAGAAGCTGCACTTCGCACAGGTAATTCGGCTGGTGAAGTGGTGGGTACGCCTCCAGAAGAATAAGGACGCCGAATTTAAGCTCAAGTCCTTCATGACAGAGATGATCGTCGCGCATCTTGCGGACGGCGGTATCGGCATGGCCGATTACACGATTGCCCTTGAGAAGGTGTTTACCTACATCGTGAAGTCCCGGCTGAAGACGCGAATCTCTTTCGCGGACTATTATCCGGCATCGAAACTGCCGGGGCCGACAGGAAAGGCGATCGAGATATTCGATCCGGTCAATGAGACGAACAATGTTGCGGCGATCTATGACGACAGCCACCGGCAAAAGATCGTGAGTGCCGCTCAGGATGCGCTGGAAGCAATCGCGGAAGCGCGATTCGCGACCACGCGCGGAAGAGCGATTGAGTGCTGGCAGGAAGTCCTGGGGCCATCTTTCAGGGGGTAAATTATGACCTTTAGCGTCACAACATCATCAACGTTCTCCATCATTCACGCCCGATACCTCTCCTCAAAGGTCGCGGCGGATATGCACCTGTGCGCGCAGTACTACGGCAAGCCGACCGAGGCTCGTGTTCGTGAATACGCGGAAGAACTGGCTCAGTACCTTAACGCCGGCTATCTTCAGGAATACGAATTTGGCTATAAAAAGGATGGCAAGCGAATCGTATGCTGGCGATATAAGGTGGATGCGAACGGTCATCTCACGACGGACGACAGGGCCGGCAAGATTGTCCCCTACGTTGATGTGACGGGCGCGGTGTTTTTCAATTTCCTGACACAGAATTCTCGCTTCTTGCATTTGTCGGCCGAACATCAAGCGCGCTTCGAGTCGAATTTGCCTCTCCAGAGAACGGGAGGGCAGCCGCCGTCCGATGGTGCCGGCTACTGGATGTCCGATCGAAACTACTTCTCTGGCGGTTGCGGATTGAATCGCCTGACGTTCCAGCCACTCTCATGATGGACAGCAAAGTTGGCATTTTCGAAGAGGTCCGGGAGTACCCGGACCCGGCCGCAGCGAGACGATTCGCGTCGCTGGTCGGTCTGGATGAGATGAAGGAGAGGCTCCTGAAAGAAGGCCGGCTCCTGCTCGATCCCGACAGCCTCGCGGCCTGGAGTAACAAGCATCATCGCCAGAAGAGCAAGATCCTCGATCTCTTCCGGGATCGCCCTCCCCTGTTCATCTTTGCAGGCGACGTGGGAACGGGAAAAACCATACTGGCCGAGACCTTCGGCGATGCCATCGCCCGCGAGGCGGAGATCAGCGTGACCCTCTATGCGCTGAGCCTGAATGCGCGCGGGACCGGTGCGGTCGGCGAAATGACCAGCCTGCTCTCCGCGGCATTCTCCGAGGTAAAGCAGGCAGCAAAGAGAGGAGCCGGACGAGGTGGGAAGCACAATTCCGGCATCATCCTGCTGATTGACGAGGCGGATGCACTGGCTCAGTCCCGTGAACTTGGGCAGATGCACCATGAAGACCGTGCCGGCGTAAACGCCTTGATTCGCGGTGTGGATGACCTGGCTACCGGAAATCTTCCTGCGATCGTGGTGATGTGCACCAACAGGCTAGAAGCGCTTGATCCGGCAGTGCGCCGCCGGGCGGCCGTAACCTTCACCTTCACCCGACCAAACGATGCTCAGCGGCTGGCCTTCCTGAAGCCTGTGCTAGAGGAACTGGGGTTTAGTTCTCAGCAGATCCATGCGCTGGTCGTCGCAACGGGTGCCACGAACGGACGGGCCTACGGATATACCTATTCCGATCTCGCCCAGCGGCTGCTTCCCGGCCTCGTGCTTGCGGCATATCCGTCGAACCCCATCACCTACGACCTGGCGAAGGAAGTCGTCGAACGTCATCCCCCGACGCCACCCTTCAGGGAACTTGCCGAAGGAGGCACAAAGTGAGCGATTGGTCCCTGGTAGAGTTGCTCGGCGGTCTTCACGATGACATCCAGCAAAGGCTGGCAACGGCGCGCAAGGCGTTCGCTCACCCTGGCACCAAGGGCGATGCCAGTGAGAATGTCTGGCTGGAGCTTCTGAAGAACTACCTGCCGCACCGCTACCAGACGGAGACGGCCCATGTTGTCGATAGCGAGGGCGCATTTAGCGAGCAGATTGATGTGGTCGTCTTCGACCGGCAGTATTCCCCGTTCATTTTTCACTATCAGGGCCAGACCATTGTCCCGGCAGAGAGTGTCTACGCCGCTTTCGAAGCGAAACAAAGCATCAACGCGGGCCAGGTCAGCTATGCACAGAAGAAGGTGGCCAGCGTTCGCAGCCTCCATCGCACGAGCCTTCCCATCCCGTCTGCCGGCGGATTGCTGCCCGCAAAACCCCTGCAGCACATTATCGGCGGGCTCCTTACCTTTGAAAGCGACTGGACTCCGCCGCTGGGGGAGTCCCTGCAGGAAGCACTATCCGGTGCCGAACCAGATGGCAGGCTCGATATCGGATGTGTCGCGGCACACGGTATGTTCCTCTGTGACGCGGAGGGCTGCCATACGATCACGCCTCAAGGCAAAGCTGCGACCGCATTCCTGTTTGAGTTGATTGCACGACTGCAATGCAGTGCAACAGTGCCGATGATTGATATCCGGGCATATGCCAAATGGTTGGCGAAATAACAGGCCAAGCCGCGACACCGGCGCTCGAAACGCTAACGAATATGTTGCGCCATGGATTCTTCTACAGATTCTGTTTTGCCAGAAACGCAACATCTACAATGCGATCTTCATTCGCCAACCTGTTGGCGCCTTCCCCTAGAAGCAACATCGGAGAGATGTGTCTAATCAGTCGATCATACTGCTCCACGGCAGGTCTCGCCCATCTATTCTCAAATCCCTCGGTAGATTCTGGGCTACCCAGCCCCTGAGAAATTCATGTTCTCAAAGGCACGGTCACGGCTACTTGATTCTCAGGTGCCATCCCCGCCGCAGCTCTGCCCCTGGAACCTGCTCCTCGCGCTGGATGGCCGCTTTGATCGTGTCGGTGTCTGGCCTTGACTCTTCCACAGCACTCTCGATCATTCTGCCGAGTTCATCGGGGAGATTTGCGAGAACGGTTTCCCAGAGAACGCCGCTAATACGAGCGCCGATCCGGCGAAAAGCGACTGGTAGCGCAGCCTCATCGGTGATCCGCACCGAGTCCTGGCTGTTCTTCTGTGCGCGCAGGGTGAACTCGCGTCCCTCGATCGCTTTGAGATCGCGGCTTATCAGGTAGTAGAGGACCATGTTTCTGGTTCGCTCCACTTTGCCGGCGGCGGCGCGGGCCCGGTCACTAAGCCGGGCAGCCTCGCCGCGGCAAAACCGCTCACGTGCCTCCATCCGGCGCAGAAAGCGCCCGATCCGATCCACCTTTTCGTCGTGTGCCGAGCAGAATTGCTGGAAACGTTCCACGAGTTCCTCGGAAGGACTTCCTTCCTGCGCTGTTTGTTCCTCAATCTCATCGAGAAGGCTGTCCAGTTCCGCGTCGATCGCAAAAAGCGAATTTGTTGCTGCAATCGTTGACATGATTCTTTTCCTCATTGGAGTTGTGGTCTGCCAGCAGCATCAGGCAGCAATTCGTTCCTGAGTGGCAACTGCTCTGGCGGCTTGGTAGGCAATCGCATCGGCACGGGATTGGATTGGATGGCCACTATGCCCTTTGACCCATAGCCAACGAATACTTCGATCCGCATTCAGCAGGAGCAACTCGCCCCACAGATCCTGGTGTTGCAGGTCAAAGCCACGGCTATTGCGCCATCCGTAACGTCTCCAGCGGAAGACGCGGAAGCGCATTCCGTGGATCAACAGTTCCGAGTCCGAGCGCAACTCGATTCGGGCGCCGGATGGCGTAAGGCGTAACGCTTCGACCGCTGCGCGCAGTTCCATTTCAGAGACGGTGCCCCAGGGAACCGATCCGGCGATCTCCTGCCGTCTTGTTCCGTGGATCACGATAGCTGCCCAGCCGGCAGGTCCGGGGTTGCCGATGGCCGAGCCATCGGTAAAGATGAAGAATTGCTTGTTCATGGGGATGCTCCGTAGCGCGTTACTACCAATGAGCCAAGCATTGGCTACGCCGCGTGCATGGGAATGACGCTGCCAAAAGGCGCTTGGCGACTGCCGGTCGAGGCCCAGATCACGGGGTAATCTGGGGCGGACTCGGGAAACGTCCCGTAGAGATCGGTCAGAAAAACCATTGTCTGTGGGTGGATTCCGTGCTCATTGAGCCAGTCGAAGCAAGGACCGAAATCGGTGCCACCTCCGCCTACTGGTTCGAGATGGAGCATCTCACCGGCCACGTATGTATCGACCTTGTGAACCTCGGCGTCGAAGTAGAGAACATGCACCCGCTCCGGCCGCTGGCCTTCGAGGATGGAACGGATCTCCGTCTCGAAAAGTCGCAACTGCCGCGCATTGACTGATCCCGAGCAATCGACGGCGATTGCGATTTCGCCCGTGCCCTCGCGCACAACGCCGGGCAGATAGAGACCGGACCAGATGTGACGGCGGTTGGGTCGCAGCCAGCTCGAATCGGCCGGGATAGTGTCGGACCAGAGACGGCGCAACAGTTCCCGCCAATCGACCTGTGCTTCCGCCGCACCTTCAAGAGTCCGCTTGAGACCGGCGGGTACTTTGCCAGCCTGCTGGGCCACGGTCGCAGCTTGCTTGACGGCGATCTCCCAATCGCGCACCTGTTCTTCGATGCTTGGCATGTCATCGCCGGCCTCGGGCGCGTCGATCACCTGGCCAATGCCGCCCTGGCTCTCCGGAACGGGAGGTGTACCGCTATCATTCTCGTCACCTGCCGAATCGTTCGATTCAGAGCCCGTTTTCTGCTCCGATTCACTTTGGTCATCGGACTCCTGTTGCGCTTCGGCCTCGCGCAGGTTGTAGATCTGCTCGGCGCTCATGCCGCGGAAGCGCGAATCGACGAGCACATCGTCTGGTAGGCTCAAACCGGCATCGAGCAGCAGCGGATTGATCGCGTAATCGCAGGCCTCGTTCCAGCGCCTGGGGTCGCGCTTGGCCCGCCGGGTGTGATGCTGGAGCGCGGGGTGCATGACCTCGTGCGCCAGCACCCCGGCCAGCGTC
>Ga0181533_1001689_pt1 | contig 27703 bp, 30 predicted proteins | sample PEATcosm2014_Bin_45_FD_119772 | JGI IMG/M metagenome (GOLD analysis project Ga0181533, IMG submission 119772) | Peatland microbial communities from MTU Mesocosm Facility, Houghton, MI, USA - PEATcosm2014_Bin11_60_metaG | ecosystem: Environmental > Terrestrial > Soil > Wetlands > Peat | place...
CAGGAGCGGTCCAGCCGGCCGCGGCCCGCGGTCTGAGCCTCGGCGGTGACCCACAGCGGCCCCGTTTCGCCGCGCTGCGCGCGCCGGCGGGCTTCCTCGTTGGTCGAGCCGATCGTGGCCAGCCCCGCCAGTCTTACGCCCGCCGCGATCGCGATGGGGTCAAGCTGCATCAGAACAAGGAATGCGCGGCGGCGCTCGCGACGCCGACCAGCGGCCCCGGATAGAGGAAGAACAGGATGTTGAACAGGCCGCACACCGCCAAGACGACGCGAAGCTCGTAAGGCATCGCGTAAAAGCCTTCGACCGGCTCGTCGAAATACATGACCTTGATGATCGCCAGATAGTAGTAGGCGCCCACCACGCTCGCCAGCACGCCGATCACCGCGAGCACAAAGAGCCCGGCCTTGATGGCGGCGAGGAACACGTAGAATTTGGCGAAGAAGCCGGCGAGCGGCGGCACCCCGGCCATCGAGAACAACAGCATCGCGAGGAAGAATGCGGTGGCCGGATGAGTCCGCGCCAGGCCGGAGAGCTGGTCGATCGATTCCACCATGCCGGTCGAGCGCCGCATCGACAGGATCACGGCGAACACCCCGAGCGTCATGGTCATGTAGATCGCGATATAGACGAGCACGCCCTGCACGCCCTCGGGCGTGCCGGCGGCCAGCCCGATCAGCGCGAAGCCCATATGGCCGATCGACGAATATGCCATCAGGCGCTTGATATTGCGCTGGCCTATTGCCGCGAAGGCGCCGAGCCCCATCGAGGCGATCGAGACAAAGACGATGATTTGCTGCCACTGGGTTTCGATGCCGGGGAAAGCCACCACCGCGGCGCGCACGAACATGGCGATGCCGGCGACCTTCGGCGCGGCGGCGAAGAACGCGGTCACCGGCGTCGGCGCGCCCTCGTAGACGTCGGGCGTCCACATGTGGAACGGCACCGCGGAAATCTTGAAGCAGAAGCCGGCGAACAAAAAGACGATGCCGAAGATCAAGCCGAGGCCGCCATGGCTTGCGGCCTGCGCGATACCGGCAAAGCTCACGGTACCGGTGAAGCCGTAGACCAGCGAGGCGCCGTAGAGCAGCATGCCCGACGACAGCGCGCCGAGCACGAAATATTTCAGCCCGGCCTCGGTCGAGCGCAGCACGTCGCGGTGGCTTGCGGCGACGACGTAGAGCGGCAGGCTCATCAGTTCGAGGCCGAGATAGAGCGCGATCAGATCGGCCGCCGATATCAGCATCAGCATGCCGAGCGTGGAGAGCAGGACCAGCACCGAATATTCGAAGCGCTGCTGCCGCTCGCGCTCGACGTAATCGAGCGACATGGCGATGGCGGCGGCCGAGCCGAGCAGCGCCAGGATCTTGAGGAAGCGGGCGAAGTCGTCGACCACGAAGCTGCCGCTGAACGTCGTCAGCTTGCCGGCCGGTAACCACAGCAGCGCGCCGCCGGCGACCAGGAGCAGCAGGATTGCCGCGCCGTCGATGCCGCGTCCGCCGCTGCCGCCGCGAAACACGCCGAGCATCAACAGCGCCATGGCGCCGAGCCCGAGCACGAATTCGGGCAACAGCGGAACGAGCGTGGGGAGTTGTGCAGCGTTCATGAGCTTTCCCCGCCTTACCGCGTCAACGCCGCCGCCTGCACGGCACCAAGCGCGTGCTGGTAGTTCTCGATCAACTGCGTCACCGAAGCCGACGACAGATCGAGCACGGGCTTCGGATAGACGCCGAACACGATGGTCAGAATCACCAGCGGCGCCAGGATCGTTATTTCGCGCCAGCCGATATCGCGAATTTGGAACAGGCTCGGCTTCTCCAGCTTGCCGAAGATCATCTTGCGGTACAGCCAAAGCGCATAGGCAGCCGACAGGATGGTGCCGATCGTGGCCAGCGTCGCCACCCAATTGTTGATGCGGAAGGTGCCGATCAGGGTCAGAAACTCGCCGACGAAGCCCGACGTGCCCGGCAGGCCGACATTGGCCAGCGAGAAGATCAGGAATACGAACGCGTAGACCGGCATGCGGTTGACCAGCCCGCCATAGGCCGCGATCTCGCGGGTATGCATGCGGTCGTAGACGACGCCGACGCAGAGGAACAGCGCGGCCGAGACGATGCCGTGCGAGATCATCTGGAAAATGCCGCCGGCAACGCCTTGCGCCGTCACCGCGAAGATTCCCATGGTGACGAAACCCATATGCGCCACCGAGGAATAGGCGATCAGCTTCTTCACGTCCTCCTGCATCAAGGCGACCAGCGAGGTGTAGATGATGGCGACGACGGAGAGCGCGAAAATCAGCGGCGCAAGGTGATGCGTCGCCTCCGGGAACATCGGCAGCGAGAAGCGCAGGAAGCCATAGCCGCCCATTTTCAACAGGATCGCGGCAAGGATCACCGAGCCCGCGGTGGGGGCCTCGACATGGGCGTCCGGAAGCCAGGTATGGACCGGCCACATCGGCATTTTCACCGCGAACGAAGCGAGGAAGGCGAACCACGCCCAGGTCTGCAAGGCGAGCGGGAACGGATGGTGCAACAGTGTCGGGATGTCGGTGGTGCCGGCCTGCCAATACATCGCCATGATGGCGAGCAGCATCAGCACCGAGCCGAGCAGCGTATAGAGGAAGAACTTGAAGCTCGCATAGACGCGGCGCGGGCCGCCCCAGACGCCGATGATCAGGAACATCGGAATGAGGCCGCCTTCGAAGAACAGGTAGAACAGCACCAGATCGAGCGCGCAGAAGGTGCCGACCATCAGCGTTTCAAGCACCAGAAACGCGATCATGTATTCGCGCACCCGGCGCTGGATGGCGTCCCAGCTCGCCAGAATCGAAATCGGCATCAGCGCCGTGGTCAGCACCACGAACGGCAGCGAAATGCCGTCGACGCCCATCGCATAAGTGATGGTGCCGCCGAGCCAGGGCTGCCGCTCGAGGAACTGGAAATCCGCGGTCGAGGGATCGAAGCGCCAGATCAGGATCAGCGATATGACGAAGGTGATCGACGTCGTCCACATCGCCACCCAGCGCGCATTGCGCTTGCCGGCCTCGTCCTCGTCGAGGAAGAAGGCGATGAACAGCGCACCCGCGACCGGCAGGAAGGTGACGACGGAGAGGATCGGCCAGCTCGTCATCAGTGCACTCCCGCGAACATGAACCATGTGGCGAAGGCTGCGACCCCGATCAGCATGGCGAAGGCGTAGTGATAGAGGTAGCCGGTCTGCAGCCGGACCACGTTCCTGGTCACGTCGAGCACCCGGGCGGAAACGCCGTCGGGGCCGAAGCCGTCGATGACGAAGCCGTCGCCGCCCTTCCAGAACAAGCGGCCGAGCCACATCGCCGGACGCACGAACAGGAAGTCGTAGAGCTCGTCGAAGTACCACTTATTGAGCAGGAATTTGTAGAGTGGGTTGAAATTTCGCGCCAAGGCGACCGGCAAATCGGGCCGGACGATATAGAACAGATAGGCGACCAATAATCCCCCGAACATCATAATCGTCGGCATCAATGAGATGACGAGCGGAAGCTTTTCCATGTTCTCGAAAAGCGTGTTCGCCGTGCCGAGATTGAGCGAGCTCCTGAAAAACTCGCCAGCTCCCTCGCCCTTGAATAGGCCCACAGCCAGCCAGCCGCCGACGATCGAGCCCATGGCGAGCACAGCCAACGGGACGAGCATGGTCTTCGGACTTTCGCGCGCCGCCTCGTAATGACGTTGGTCGTGCGGCGTGCCGCAGAACGTCATGAAAATGAGCCGCCAGGAGTAGAATGACGTCAATGCGGCAGCGCCCACCGTCATGAGGAAGCCGTAGCTCGCCATCGGATTGGTACTGACGGCGGCCGCTTCGATGATCGCGTCCTTGGAGAAAAAGCCGGCGGTCAAGGGAAATCCGGTCAACGCCAGAGTGCCGATCACCATCATCCAGAACGTGAACGGAATTTTGTGCCGCAACCCGCCCATGTGCCGCATGTCCTGCTCGTGATGCATCGCAAGGATCACCGAGCCGGAACCGAGGAACAGCAGCGCCTTGAAGAAGGCATGGGTGAACAGGTGGAACATGCCGATCGAATAGGCACCGACGCCCATGGCGACGAACATGTAGCCGAGCTGCGAACAGGTCGAATAGGCGATGACGCGCTTGATGTCGTTCTGCACCAGGCCGACGGTCGCCGCGAACATCGCCGTCGTCGCGCCGACGAAGGTGACGAAGGCCGCCGCGTTCGGCGCCAGTTCGAACAAGGGCGACAGCCGCGCCACCATGAACACGCCGGCGGTGACCATGGTCGCGGCATGGATCAAGGCGGAGACCGGCGTCGGTCCCTCCATGGCGTCGGGCAGCCAGGTGTGCAGCAGGAACTGCGCCGATTTGCCCATCGCGCCCATGAACAGCAGCAGGCAGACCGTGGTCAGCACGTCGACATCCCAACTGAGAAAGTGGAAGGTCTTGCCGACCAGGCCAGGCGCCTGGGCGAACACGGTGTCGAAGTCGATCGCGCCGGTCAGGAAGAACACGGCGAAGATGCCGAGCGAAAAGCCGAAATCGCCGACCCGGTTGACGAGGAAGGCCTTGATCGCGGCGGCGTTCGCCTCCGGCTTGTGAAACCAGAATCCGATCAAGAGGTAGCTGGCGAGACCGACGCCTTCCCAGCCGAAAAACATCTGCACGAGATTGTCGGCGGTCACCAGCATCAGCATGGCGAAGGTGAAGAACGACAAATAGCAGAAGAACCGCGGCTTAAAGGGATCCTCTTCCATATAGCCGATGGAATAGACGTGGACGAGCGACGACACGGTCGTCACCACGACCAGCATCACGGCGGTCAGCGAATCGATGCGCAACGACCAGGCCGAGTGCAGGTCGCCGGAGGTGATGAAGGTGAAGAGCGGAACCCGCGCCTCGTGACCGGCGACGCCCACGTCGAAGAAGGCGTACCAGGAAAGCACGCATGTGATCACGAGGAAGGTGCAGGTGACGAGTTCGGCGACGAGCGAGCCGGCGGCTGACGGCTCGTGGCCGTGCTCCTCGCCGTGGGCATTGGCGAACGCCCCGTGCGCCACGTCCGGCGCCGCATGCGGATGATCGTCGGGCACGAGCGGCGCGGCATGCTCGTCGTGCGGCGGCGCCGGATTCTCGCCCGGATAACGGTTGCGCGCACCGAGGAGCGCGATGACGCCGGCGATGACGGCGCCGAGAAGCGGCAGAACAACGATCGCTTCGTACATGCCGCTAGCCTTTCATCAGATTGATGTCTTCGACCGCGATCGAGCCGCGATTGCGGTAATAAGCGACCAGAATCGCCAGACCGATCGCGGCTTCGGCGGCGGCGACCGTGAGCACGATCAGCGCATAGACCTGGCCGACGATGTCGCCCAGAAAGCTCGAGAACGCGACCAGGTTGATGTTCACCGCGAGCAGGATCAGCTCGATCGACATCAGGATGATGATGACGTTCTTGCGGTTGAGAAAGATTCCGAACACGCCGAGCGTGAACATGATCGCCGCGACGGAAAGGTAATGGCCGAGCCCGATCGTCATGACAGCCCCTGTCCCGATTTGACCTTGACGACTTGGACGGCGCTCGACGGATGGCGCGCCACCTGAGCGGCGATGCTCTGCCGCCGCACTCTCGGCCTGTGATGCAGTGTCAGCACGATGGCGCCGATCATGGCGACGAGCAGAATGACGCCCGCCGTCTGGAAGAAGTAGACGTAGCGCGTATAGAGCACGAGCCCGAGCGCCTGGGTGTTGCTGATACCGCCCGCCAAGGGAAGCGGCGAAACGCCCGCCTTCACCGCGTCGGGTCCGATCGCCCAGGCGCCGACCACGACCAACAGCTCGGCCAACAGCACCGCGCCGACCAGCGCGCCGACCGGCAGGTAGCTGAGAAAGCCCTGCCGCAATTCGGTGAAATCGACGTCGAGCATCATCACCACGAACAAGAACAAGACCGCGACGGCGCCGACATAGACGATGACCAGGATCCAGGCCAGAAACTCGGCGCCCAACAGCACGAACAGGCCCGCCGCGTTGACGAAGGCGAGAATGAGAAACAGCACCGAATGCACCGGGTTGCGGGCGGAAATGACCATGAGGCCCGAGCCCACCATGACGGCGGCGAAGATATAAAAGAAGATCGCTTGGATGATCATGAGCGGCGGCTCTCACCGATAGGGCGCGTCGAGCGCGATGTTCTTGGCGATCTCGCGCTCCCAGCGATCGCCGTTCGCCAACAGGCGTTCCTTGTCGTAATAAAGTTCCTCGCGCGTCTCGGTGGCGAATTCGAAATTCGGTCCCTCGACGATGGCATCGACCGGGCAGGCTTCCTGGCACAGCCCGCAATAGATGCATTTGACCATGTCGATGTCGTAGCGCGTGGTGCGGCGCGTGCCGTCGTTGCGGCGGGGACCGGCTTCGATGGTGATCGCCTGCGCCGGACAGATCGCCTCGCACAGCTTGCAAGCGATGCAGCGCTCCTCGCCGTTCGGATAACGGCGCTGGGCGTGTTCACCGCGGAAGCGCGGCGACAACGAGCCTTTTTCGAACGGATAGTTGAGCGTCGCTTTCGGCTTGAAGAAATAGCGCATCGACAGCACGAAGGCCTGCGCGAACTCCTTGAGGAACAGCGAACGTGCGGCTTGATCGAGACTCATGTCAACCTCTCATGCCGCCGATGGCTTTGCCGAGCCAATAGCCCGCGATCGCAAGCACGGCGATGTCGGCTCCCAGGATCACTCGGCGCATGACCGAGAGCTTGTCGTCGAAGGCTGAGCGCTGCGCCTGTGTCTGCGGACCTTCCTGCGTGCGCCAGTGCCGCTCGATACGGCGGATCGCCGGCACGTAAATGCCGACGGCAACGATCGTTCCGGCAAGACTGCCGAGCCAGGCCGGCAGCGAGAAGTCCATGCCGCCCTCCGTTCATTTCGGCGCCCACCCCGCGAATTGCAGCACGCCGGCCACGATCGCGACCATGGCGAGCGAGATCGGCAGAAACACCTTCCAGCCCAGACGCATCAGCTGGTCGTAGCGATAGCGCGGCACGAACGCCTTCACCATCGAGAACATGAAGAACACGGCAAAGGCCTTGAGCACGAACCAGATCACGCCGGGCACCCAGGTGAACGGCGGCACCGGGAACGGCGGCAGCCAGCCGCCGAGGAACAAGATCGTGCCCATCGCGCACATCGTGCAGATCGCGACGTACTCGCCGAGCATGAACATCATGTAGGGGGTCGAGCCGTACTCGACCATGAAGCCGGCGACCAGTTCGGACTCCGCCTCGACCAGGTCGAACGGCGGCCGGTTGGTCTCGGCCAGCGCCGAGACGAAGAAGATGATGAGCATCGGGAGCAGCGGCAGCCAGTACCAGTTCAGCACCGTCGCCCACGGCAGGCCGATCATGCTGGCGAGGCCGTGGTCGCGCTGCGCCTCGACGATCGCCGTGAGATTGAGCGAGCCGACGCACAACAGCACGGTGATGATGACGAAGCCGATCGAGACTTCGTAGGACACCATCTGCGCCGCCGAGCGCAGTGCCGCGAGGAACGCATATTTCGAGTTCGACGCCCAGCCGGCCATGATGATGCCGTAGACGCTGAGCGACGAGATGGCGAAGATATAAAGTATGCCGACATTGATGTCGGCGATGACCCAGCCGGAGTTGACCGGGATCACCGCCCATGCCGCCAAAGACAGCACGCAGGTGACGAGCGGCGCCAGCAGGAACACGCCTTTGTTGGCGCCGGCCGGGATGACCGGCTCCTTGAGCACGAACTTCAACAGATCGGCGAAGGATTGGAACAGGCCCCAGGGCCCGACCACGTTCGGACCGCGGCGCAGTTGCACCGCCGCCCAGATCTTGCGGTCGGCCAGCAGGATGAAGGCTATGGCGACGAGCAATATGACGAGGAGCAGCACGCTCTCCGCCACCATGATGATCAATGGCCAGATGTAATCCCAAAAAAACGCGGCCATCGCCAGGTCCTCTATTCCGCAGCCGTCATGGTCGTGCGCCCTTGCGCCAGCGCCGAACATTCCGCCATCACCGCCGAACAACGCGCGATCGGATTGGTGAAGTAATAGTCCTCGACGCTGGAGCCGAGCGGCGCCTTGTCCGCACTGCCGCCGAGCGCGGCGAGCTTTTGGATATCGCCGGCATCGCCCGGTGCGATCTGCCCGATGCGCATGAAATGCGGATGCGCCTTGAACAGCGCCTGGCGCAACGCGGCAAGCGAGTCATAGGGCAGCCGATTGCCCAGCACGTCCGACAGCGCCCTTAAGATCGCCCAGTCCTCGCGCGCATCGCCGGGCGGGAATGCGGCCCGCGTCGCCATCTGCACGCGGCCTTCGGTGTTGACGTAGGTCGCCGACTTTTCCGGATAAGCCGCGCCCGGCAGGATCACGTCGGCGCGCGTCGCGCCGCGGTCGCCGTGGCTGCCGATATAGACGACGAAAGCGCCCGGCGCGACCTCGATCTCGTCGGCGCCGAGCAGGAACAGAACGTCGAGCGTGCCGAGCGCCGCCATCGGCCGCGCGCTCAAACCGCCCTCTCCCGGCACGAAGCCGAGGTCGAGCGCGCCGACGCGCGAGGCCGCGCTGTGCAGCACGCAGAAACCGTTCCAGCCGTCCTTGACCGCACCGAGATCGAGCGCGGCCTTGCCGGCGAGCGAGGCGACCGCAACGCCGTCCGCGCGCGCCAAAGCGGCGGAGCCGAGGATCACCATCGGGCGCGCGGCCTTCTGTAGCGTATCGGCGAAGGAATGCCGTGCGACGGCGGCGAGCGTTTCCGGACCGGCGCCGAGATAGTCGTAGGTGTAGGTAAGATCCGCTTTCGGCCCGATCACGCCGATCGGGAATTTGCCGGCGCGCCAGCGCTTGCGGATGCGCGCATTGAGGATCGTCGCCTCCTTGCGCGGATTGGAGCCGACGATCAGCAGCGCATCGGCTGTATCGATTCCGGCGATGGTCGCGTTGAACAGATAACTGGCGCGCCCCCAGGCCGGATCGAACGCCGAGCCGTCCTGCCGGCAATCGAGATTGGTCACCTTGAGCCGCGTCATCAAATCCTTGAGCGCGAAAATCTCTTCGACCGCGGCCAGATCGCCGACCATCGCGCCGATGCGCTTGGCGCCGGCTTTGGCGACTTTCGCGGCGATGGCGGCGAAGGCTGCGGTCCAACTCGCCGGCCGCAGCTGGCCGTTCTCGCGCACATAGGGCTGGTCGAGCCTCTGCGTGCGCAGTCCGTCGACGACGTGGCGGGTCTTGTCGGAAATCCATTCTTCGTTGATGTCGTCGTTGCTGCGCGGCAGAATGCGCATCACCTCGCTGCCGCGAGTGTCGATGCGGATGGCGCTGCCGAGCGCATCCATGACGTCGATCGATTCGGTCTTGTTGAGTTCCCACGGCCGCGCCGCGAAGGCGTAAGGTTTCGAGGTCAGCGCGCCGACCGGACAGACGTCGACCACGTTGCCCTGCAACTCGGAACGCATCGCGGTTTCGAGATAGGTCGTGATCTCCATGTCCTCGCCGCGGCCGATGGCGCCGAGCTCGGGCACGCCCGCCACCTCGGTGATGAAGCGCACACAGCGCGTGCACTGGATGCAGCGGTTCATCGAGGTCTTGACCAGCGCGCCGAGATATTTGTCCTCGACCGCGCGCTTGTTCTCGGCATAGCGCGTGGAATCGATGCCATAGGCCATCGATTGGTCCTGCAGATCGCATTCGCCGCCCTGGTCGCAGATCGGGCAATCGAGCGGATGATTGATCAGCAGGAATTCCATCACGCCTTCGCGCGCCTTGCGCACCATCGGCGAGCGCGTCAACAGCACCTTCGGCGAGCCGTCCTTGTTCGGCATCAGATCCTTGACGCCGACCGCGCACGAAGCCTGCGGCTTCGGTATGCCGGCGACCTCGATGAGGCACATGCGACAATTGCCGGCGACCGACAGCTTTTCATGAAAGCAGAAGCGCGGAATCTCCGCGCCGGCGGCCTCGCAGGCCTGGAGCAAGGTGTACTCCGGCGGAACGTCGATCTCTTTGCCGTCGACGATGAGCTTGGTCATGTCAATGCCACGTCAGCCGGAACAGCAATCCGGCGGTGATGGCGAGGCCGACAGCGATGTCCAGCCGCGCCAATGATGTGAGAACTCGCCAGAACCGCGGGGAAATTGTCATCGCGATCATCTCCCCTACTCCGCCGCGACCGAGACCGGCTCGGGATGCGGGTTCGCCGTATATTGGTCGATGCGCCGCTCGATCTCCGGCCGGAAGTGCCGCAGCAGGCCCTGCACCGGCCAGGCGGCGCCGTCGCCGAACGCGCAGATGGTGTGACCTTCGATCTGCTTGGTCACCTCCCACAGCGTGTCGATTTCGCGCTTGTGGGCGTGGCCCGCGGCCATGCGGTCGAGCACCCGCCACATCCAGCCCATGCCCTCGCGGCACGGCGTGCACTGGCCGCAACTCTCGTGCTTGTAGAAATAGGAAATGCGCGCCATCGCCTTCACGATGTCGGCAGACTTGTCCATGACGATGACGGCTGCGGTGCCGAGCGCCGATTTCTTCTGGACGCAGCCGTCGAAATCCATCAACAGCGAGTCGGCCTGGTCGGGGCCGGCCGGGACGAGCGGCATCGAAGAGCCGCCGGGAATGACGGCGAGCAGGTTGTTCCAGCCGCCGCGCACGCCGCCGGCGTGGCGTTCGATCAATTCGCGTAGCGGAATGCCCATGCTCTCTTCGACATTGCACGGCCGCTCGACGTGGCCGGAAATGCAGAACAGTTTTGTGCCGGTGTTGTTCTGCCGGCCGATACTGGCGAACCACGCCGCGCCGCGGCGCATGATGTCGGGCACTTGGGAGATGGTCTCGACATTATTGACGGTGGTCGGGCAGCCGTAGAGGCCCATATTGGCCGGGAACGGCGGCTTGAGCCGCGGCTGGCCCTTCTTGCCTTCGAGGCTTTCCAGCAGCGCGGTTTCCTCGCCGCAGATATAGGCGCCGGCGCCGTGGTGCACGACCACGTCGAAATCCCAGCCGTTCACGTTGTTCTTGCCAATGAGCTTGGCGTCATAGGCCTGGTCGACCGCAGCCTGCACCCGCTCGCGCTCGCGGATGAATTCGCCGCGGATGTAGATGTAGCAATGGTTCGCCGCCATGGCGCGGCCGGCGATCAGGCAGCCCTCGATGAGAAGATGCGGATCGTGCCGCATGATCTCGCGATCCTTGCAGGTGCCGGGCTCCGACTCGTCGGCATTGACGACGAGATAATGCGGCCGTCCCGGGGCGACCTCTTTGGGCATGAACGACCATTTCAGACCGGTCGCGAATCCCGCGCCGCCGCGGCCTCGCTGTCCGGAGGCCTTGACCTCGGCGATGATGGCGTCGCGGCCCTTGTCGAGGATCGCCTTGGTACCGTCCCAGGCGCCGCGCGCGCGCGCGCCGGCGAGACCCCAATCGTGGCGGCCGTAGAGGTTCTTGAAGATGCGGTCCTTGTCGGCGAGCATTATTTGCGTCCCGGTTCGGTTGCATCGGCGGCCGGCGGCTTCGGCGCCTCGTGGATGGTGGCAGTTTCCCCCGGCTTGTTCGCGTCGCTGTCGGTCGAAGCCGCGCCGGCCCCGGCATGCGATTTTCCGTTCGTCGCGTAGAGCGACGGGTCGGTCAGCGTCGTCTGCTCGCCGATCGGAGCCGACAATTGACGATCGATTTGCGGACCGGGTTTCGGCGTCCGCCCGGCGGAAAAATCGTTGATGATGCGGGTCAGGGTTTCGGCGGTGAGATCCTCGTAGTAATCGGCATTGACCTGCACCATCGGCGCGTTGACACAGGCGCCGAGACATTCGACCTCGGTCCAGGAGAACGTGCCGTCGGCGCTCACCTCGTTCTCGTGGCCGATCATGCGGTGGCAGACTTTCTTCAATTCGTCGGCGCCCCGCAACATGCACGGCGTCGTGCCGCAGAGCTGCACGTGGAAGCGCCCTACCGGTGACAGATTGAACATGGTGTAGAAGGTCGCGACTTCGAGCACGCGAATCTTCGCCATGCCGAGCAATTCGGCGGTCGCTTCGATGGCCCTCTGCGGCAGCCAGCCGCCCGATTGCTGCTGCGCTCGCCACAGGATCGGGATCACCGCCGATTGCTGGCGGCCTTCCGGATATTTGGCGATCTGCGCCTTGGCCCAGGCCAGATTGTCCTCGGTGAAGGCGAAGCTCGAAGGCTGTTTCTCGGCAAGGCGGCGGACGGTCATCGGTCGACCTCGCCAAACACGACGTCGATCGTGCCGATGATGGCCGAGATATCGGCCAGCATGTGGCCGCGCGATAGATAGTCCATAGCCGACAAATGCACGAAGCCGGGCGCCCGGATCTTGCATTTGTAGGGTTTGTTGGTGCCGTCGGCGACGAGATAAACCCCGAACTCGCCCTTGGGCGCCTCGACCGCGGCATAGACCTCGCCGGGCGGCACTTTGAAACCCTCGGTGTAGAGCTTGAAGTGCTGGATCAGCGCTTCCATCGAACGCTTCATGTCGCCGCGCTTCGGCGGCGCGATCTTGTGGTCGTCGACGGTGACGCGGCCCTGCCCGTCGGGGGCGTGTAGCTTCTCGATACACTGTTTCATGATGCGGACCGATTGCCGCATCTCTTCCATGCGGATGCAGTAACGATCGTAACAGTCGCCGTTCTTGCCGATCGGAATGTCGAAATCCATTTCCGGATAGCACTCGTAAGGCTGCGCTTTCCGCAGATCCCATGCCGCGCCGGCGCTGCGCACCATGACGCCGGAGAAGCCGCGGACCCAGGCTTCTTCAAGTTGCACCACGCAGATATCGACGTTGCGCTGCTTGAAGATGCGGTTCTCGGTCAGCAATGTTTCCAGATCGTCGCAGACCTTGAGGAACGGATCGCAGAAAGCGGCAATGTCGTCGATCAGTCGCGGCGGCAGATCCTGGTGCACGCCGCCGACTCGGAAATACGCCGCGTGCAGGCGCGCACCACAGGCCCGCTCGTAAAAGCCCATCAGCTTCTCGCGTTCCTCGAAACCCCACAGCGGCGGGGTCAACGCGCCGACATCCAACGCCTGCGTGGTGATATTCAGCAGATGCGACAACAGGCGGCCGATCTCGCAAAACAGCACGCGAACAAGCTGGCCGCGTCGCGGCACGGTAATGCCGAGCAGTTTTTCGGCCGCCAGGCAGAAAGCATGCTCCTGATTCATCGGCGCGACATAGTCGAGCCGGTCGAAGTACGGGATCGCCTGCGTATATGTCTTGTGCTCGATCAGCTTTTCGGTGCCGCGATGCAGGAGCCCGATATGCGGATCGACGCGCTCGACCACCTCGCCGTCAAGCTCCAGCACCAGACGCAGCACGCCGTGCGCGGCCGGATGCTGCGGCCCGAAATTTATCGTGAAGTTGCGTTGTGCGGCCTCGGCCATCACGCCACCTCTGCCAATTTAGCGGCCTTGGCCGCAAGCCGCGAATTAAATTTATCCCATAACACCACGAAGCGTTCGTGCCGGCCTTCGCCGATCAGATCGACGCCGTCATGCGCTTTGACCTTGAAGCTGAGATGCGGTCCCACGACTGCGGCGCATTCCACATCGACGGTCACGGTCAACCCGGGTGGCGTTGCCGCGATGTGACTGACATCGACATGCACGCCGACGCTGCCTTCACCAGGATCAAGATGGGGCGCCAGAAGCTGCGCGCACGCCCATTCCATCAGCACGATCATGAAGCCGGTAGCGAACACCTTCGGCATCACCGCGAGTTCGGCCGCCTCCGGATAGGTGTAAGGAACCGTCTTGTTCTCCGGCACGACGTAGCTGAAGCGATGGGTGAGCCCCGGTTTGAGGGTCGGCTTCATGTCACGACCCCTTCCCGCCCGCTTTCTCGTCGCCCGGCAGCATGTAGTCGGTGCCTTCCCACGGCGACAAAAAATCGAAATTGCGGAACTCCTGGGTCAGCCGCACCGGCTCGTAGACGACGCGCTTGAGTTCGTCGTCGTAGCGCACCTCGACATAGCCGGTCAGCGGAAAATCCTTGCGCAGCGGGTGACCCTCGAAGCCGTAGTCGGTCATGATCCGCCGCATGTCCGGATGCCCGGTAATGATCACGCCGTAGAGATCGTAGGCCTCACGCTCGAACCAGTTGGCGCCCGGAAAGACGTCGATAACCGAAGGCACCGGAGTCGTCTCGTCGGTCTCGGCCTTGACGCGGATGCGCAGATTGAGCTTCGGCGACATCAAATGATAGACCATGTCGAAGCGGCGTTCCCGCGCCGGCCAGTCGACCGCAGTAGCGTCGATGAAATTGCAAAACTGGCAGCGCGGATCGTCGCGTAAAAACCGCATGACCGAAACGATCTCGCCGACTTGCGCCGTCACCGTCAGTTCATGGTAAGCGACCGCGTAGCCGGTCACCGCGGGACCAAGCGCAGCGGCGATGGTTTTGCCGAGCGTATCGAGCGTCTCGTCCATTTTGTCAGCGTTCGATCGTCGCCGTGCGGCGGATCTTCCTCTGCAGCAATAATAAGCCGTACAGCAAGGCTTCGGCGGTAGGTGGGCACCCCGGCACATAAACATCCACCGGCACGATGCGATCGCAGCCGCGCACCACCGAATAGGAGTAGTGGTAGTAGCCGCCGCCGTTAGCGCACGAACCCATCGAGACCACGTAGCGCGGCTCCGGCATCTGGTCGTAGACCTTGCGCATCGCCGGAGCCATTTTGTTGGTCAGTGTGCCGGCGACGATCATGCAGTCGGATTGTCGCGGCGAAGCGCGCGGCGCGAGGCCGAAGCGCTCGGCGTCGTAACGCGGCATCGACATCTGTATCATCTCGACCGCGCAACAGGCCAAGCCGAACGTCATCCACATCAGCGAGCCGGTGCGTGCCCAGCCGATCAAATCCGAGGTCGCCGTGACAAGGAAGCCCTTGTCGGCCAGCTCTCGGTTAAGCTCGGCAAAGAACGGATCGTCGGCGCCGATCGGTTTTCCGGTACGCGGATCGAGCACGCCCTGGCGCGGGGCGACCACCGCGGGTTCGCTCAATCCCATTCGAGCGCTCCCTTCTTCCATTCATAGATAAAGCCGACGGTCAGCACCGCGAGGAACAGCATCATCGACCAGAAGCCGTAAAGGCCGAGCTTGCCGAACGCGGTGGCCCACGGGAACAAAAAGCTGACTTCGAGATCGAAGATGATGAACAGGATCGCGACCAGATAGAAGCGGACATCGAACTTCATCCGCGCGTCGTCGAAGGCGTTGAAGCCGCACTCGTAAGCGGACAGTTTTTCCGGATCGGGCTGCTTGTAGGCGACGACGAAAGCGACCACGAGGAGCACGAGACCGATCACGGCCGCGATACCAACAAACACGATCAGCGGCAGGTAGGCGAGCAGCAACTGGGCCAGTGATTGACTCATCGGAAGCCCTTCTGGTCGGCGGCCAAGGACATTTCCCGGGAGCGGGAAAGGGCCTCCGCGACTCGGTTCCGCCAGCAAGGGGATGCGCGTATCTGCCTTAAATTCCGGCAGATTCGCGGTGCCAGCCGAACGCTGCGACCCTTAGCGCAGCGCACAAGAAGGTGCAAGACAGACATGTGCGTGATCGTCACGTTGACGCCGCCGGCACGCCCGATATTACCAACCTGTGACTTTTTTTGAAGAGCGGTACCGTGACGCGGTGTATCCATACCTTGGCGAGTCAAGTCTCGCACCGGTGTCGCGGCACTGCGATCCGGTTCGCCGCTGCCGTGGGGGAGTGATCTGCTCATGCCTTTTGCATCTGCGCGTTTCATTGCCCCGTTCGTCGTCGCCGCCGCGCTCGGCATGGCAGCGGCCAATGCCGACGACTATCCGTCGCGGCCGGTGCGGGTGATCGTCCCGTTCGGCGCCGGCGGACCGACCGACGTTTACGCGCGCGACATCGCCGCCGAACTGCAGAAAACGCTGCATCAGGCCTTTGTCATGGAGAACCGCCCGGGCGCCGGCACGACCCTCGGCACCGATTTCGTCGCCAAAGCGACGCCGGACGGCTACACGCTGTTGATGGTTTCGGGCACGCAGGCGGTGAACGAGACGCTTTATTCCGACAGACCCTACCAATTGATGCGCGACCTGGTTCCGATCGCGCCGCTGATCGATACCGATCTGGTGCTGGTCGCCCACCCTTCCGTCCCGGCGCAGAACCTGGCGGACCTTCTGGCGCTGGCGCGGGCCAAGCCGGGCACGCTCAATTACGGTTCGTCGGGTCCCGGATCGAACTATCATATGGCCGGCGAGCTTTTGAAGAACCTGACCGGCATCGACATCGTGCACGTGCCCTATAAGGGCTCGACCGGCATGCGCGGCGACATTTTGAGCGGCCAAATTCAGCTCTTGTTCGACTCGATCCCGACCATGGCGCCGATGATAAAGGCCGACATGGTCCGCGCGCTCGGCACCAGCGGCGAAATGCGCTCCCCCATCCTGCCCGACGTACCGACCATCGCTGAGGCGGGCGTGCCGGGTTTCCAGGCAACGTTATGGGTTGGCTTCATGGCGCCCAAAGGCACGCCGCAACCGATTGTCGACCTCCTCAACCGCAACATCACCGAAATCCTGCGCCGGCCGGACATCAAGGCGGCCTGGGGACAGCAGGGCGCCACGCCCATGGTGATGACGCAGCGGGAATTCACAGCATTCATGCAGGCCCAGGTCGATAAATGGGCCAAAGTGATCAAGGACAACCACATCGCCCTCATCAATTAGGTGCACGCAATGAACGATATGACCAAAAACCTTCCCGCTGCGATTAAGGGCGAAGAGCACTGGACCAGCAAAACCGGCGACGTAAGACTCTTCCTGTTCGAGAAATACGCCGGCGATCCGAAGCACACATCCGGCACGATCCTGTTCGTGCACGGCTCGTCGATGGCGTCACAGCCGACCTTCGATCTTCAGGTCGAAGGCCGGCCCGATTCCTCGGTGATGGACTGGTTCGCGCGCCGCGGCTTCGACTGCTGGTGCGTCGACATGGAGGGCTATGGCCGCTCCGAAAAGAGCCGCGATAACAATGCCCCGATCGCGCAAGGCGCCGACGATTGCGCCGCCGCGGCGAACTATATCCACAAGCTGCGCGGCAAGCGGCCGCTCCACGTCTACGGCATTTCGTCGGGAGCCCTACGCGCGGCTCTCTTCGCCCAGCGCTCTCCCGACCTGGTCGCCCGCCTTGCGCTCGATGCCATGGTCTGGACCGGCGAAGGCTCCCCTACCCTCGCCGAGCGCAAGAAGAAGCTGCCGGAATTCAAGGCCAAGAGCCGCCGGCCGATCGACAAGGCCTTCATCCATTCGATCTTCGAACGCGACCACCCCGGCACCGCGGAAGACAAAGTCATCGACGCCTTTGCCGAGGCGGTCACCGCACTCGACGACTCGGTGCCGACCGGCACCTATGTCGATATGTGCTCGAACCTGCCGGTGGTCGATCCGGCCAAGATTACGGTGCCGACGCTCATCATGCGCGGCCAGTGGGACGGCATTGCGAGTTTCGACGACCTCGTGGCGTTCTTCGCCCGGCTGCCGAACCCCGACAAGCATTTTGCCGTGATGCCCGGCATTTCGCACGCCAGCTTCCAGCAGAAGAATTACGCGCTTGTTTACCACATCCTGTGGAGCTTTTTCGCCCAGCCGGAGCCGCTTTATCGGGGCTGATAGCGGCGCCGGGGACTTGGCGGCACGGCTACGTCCGTGGCTGCTAAGTCATTGAAATGGCGGGAGCGACGGGACTCGAACCCGCGACCTTCGGCGTGACAGGCCGACGCTCTAACCAACTGAGCTACGCCCCCGCGGGCGCCGTCGGCAGTTAAGGCCCCCGTCGCGCCAAGTCAAGGTTTTCGGCCTCTATCCGGCATTACCACGGCGCCTTATCGTTGCCACAGAGCCGCCCCAGATATCGCCTCGATGCCGAAAACATCGGTGGAATCGGCAAAACAAGCGTGGTCAGGGGGAGACGAATCGTTTAACTGCTTCGCCGTGAGCGACGCTTTTTTAAACGCCACCGCTTCATCGAGGAGGGCATAATGGCCAGCAAAACAACCGCCACGACCGTGACATTGAAGCATCTCGCCGCGAGCCTCGCGGAGGACAACGAGCTTTCGAAGAAGCAAGCGGAAGCGATCCTCGGTGGACTGGTGGGCAACATCGTCAAACATCTCAAGAAAGGCGAGCGGATCCGCATCGGCGGACTCGGCATCCTGCAAGTCCGGAAGCGCGCCGCGCGCATGGGCCGCAACCCGGCCACGGGCCAGCCCATTCAGATCAAAGCCAGCAAGAAAGTCGCCTTCCGCGCCTCGAAGGAACTCAAGGAAGCGATCTGACCGCTTCTTGACGAGCGGACCCGCAATGCGGGTCCCGCGCGCCGCTCACCGCCCGCTAGCCACCGCAATCGCAAGATTGCGTGGCGGCGGGCTGTTTATTTCCCCGCCCTGGCCCAAGTGGGCTTCGGCGCGGCAGCCTTCGCGCGCTACGCTCGCGAACGACAAGCTGGCTTGCCGAGCCGTAGCGAGCGTGGGAGCCCGCCTTCGCCCAAGGGGGCTGCGGCGCGGCAGCCTTCGCGCGCTACGCTCGCGAAGGCTGGTGGGCGGTGACGGACTCGAACCGCCGACATTCTGCGTGTAAAGCAGACGCTCTACCAACTGAGCTAACCGCCCGTGCCGCGAGATTTATCGCCGCATCGCCTGCGCGCGCAAGGGCGCGCCGCGGCGCACGAGTGCGGAAGACACCAGGGCCAAGCGCGCCCACAGTCCGCCGCCCAAAATTTAATCTGGTGAGAAGCCAGGCGGCGCCGGCTGGCGCCGCACCGAAAATGTGGGATAGTGGATTCAGTCGCAGTGCGGGCCGGATGCCCGGATACAAGGGGGGATCATGCTCCGCATCTTGGTTTTGACGATCGCTTTTGCGCTTGCCGCCGGGGCGAGCACCCGCGCCCAGCGATTTCCGTCGCAGCCGCCGCCGGTGGCCTCGCCGATGTCGCAAGGGACGGACAAGGAACGCGACGCCTGCCATCCGGACGTGTCCAAGTTCTGTCAGAGCCAGTTGCAGATCAACCCGGATGACGTTTTGGGCATTTTGGGCTGTTTGCAGTCCAACCGGACCAAGATCAGCTCGGCCTGCCAGCAGGTTCTTGCCAGTCACGGCCAGTAGAGCGGCGCGAAACCGCGGCTGCCTCGGCGGCATGCCGCCGGCGCTTTGCCCTCGTCGGCCATCTCTGTTCAGGCGCTTTGATCGTCTGTGGACTGCGCGAAGCACTGCTCCGCGCACCTGATGGGATCGATTGTAGTGCCCATGGTAGTCGCCAAGGTAGTCCCCATGGCACTCCCCGACAAAGCGCCACAACGCATCGGGATTTCATGCGGGGACTGCGGCGCGCCCGCGATGGCCAACAGGCGGATGTCGGGCAAACCGGGCGTCAATTAGGGAGTAGCGAACCGACTGCGATGGCGCCCTTTGCCGGGCGGCGGCTATTGGGATCACCAAGCACTGCGCATTACGCATAACGCTACTGACGAATCAGTGATTATCGGCATATTCTTCGTAAATAAGCCACATATCTCTTCGTCTCGTTACTTTTTACATGCAATTTTTGAGTAGCTGCACTGCAACAAAATAATTTTGCGACGCACAATCGAGGATTATATTGAGCCTTGATTCCGGCGGTTCCGCCGGAGAAAGGACACTGACAATGTTGTTCTCCATCATCCGCTTCCTCCACGCCTGGAAGCGATACGGGGTCGCTGTGGACGAGCTTTCGCACCTCAGCGACCGGGAGTTGGCCGATATCGGCATTACCCGCGGCGATATCCAGCGCATCGCCTGGGAGCAGGCCCGTAGTTAATCCCGACGGCCAGCGTAACGGCAAACTCGCGCCCGGCTTTTCGGCCGGGCGCAGTCTTTTTGGGGACCGCTCAGGGGCCGGCGGCGGGCTCCATGCCCTTGGCCTTGATGATCGGCAAAGCGTGCGGCCCCGACAGGAAATCGACCAAAGCCTGCGCGACCGTCTTGTCCGAGGCGGCCGTACCGACGCCCGCCGCGTACACCGTGTAATTCTGGATTTCAGCCGGCAAGGGGCCGACCAAAGTCACGCCTGCGACCGGCAAAATTTCGCTGATTTGATGGATCCCGATCTCGGCTTCGCCGTCGGCGATATGATCGGCGACCGCCCCGCCGTGGATCCGTTTCGCCTTGGCATTGATTTCGGCGGCGATGCCGAGCCGTTCGAGCAGGCGCTCGACATAGATGCCGCTCGATCCGCTGGAATCGATATAGGCGACGGATTTGGCGGCCAGCAGGGTTCGCTTGAACGCGTCGACGGTCGAAATGTCCGGCGTCGGCGCGCCGGTCTTGACCACGACGCCGACGCCGACCCTGGCCAAGTCGACCCTGCTCCCGGGCACGATCTTGCCGTCCGCGGCGAGGCCGTCAATGGCATCCGGCGTCAGGACCGCGACACCAAACTCTTCCTTGCCGTCGCGGATCAAGGCGAGGTGCTGGCCTACCGTCTGGTAGGCGATAGCGAGCGTGTTGCCACTTTCCTTCTCGTATTGCGCGGCGAGCGCGGTGAGCACCTGTCGGAAGGCGCCGCCGCTCACGACTTTGATCTCGGCCGCTTCAGCAAGCTGCGACATGACGAGCGCCAGCGTGGTTGCGAGGATCGTCGCGGTGAGCTTCATGCGAACTCCCGGGCACATCGAGGCAACGAATTTCGCAAGTCCCACGCTTTTCGCCCTCACCTTTTATACAACCCCATGATCGCGGCCTTCGCCAGCGTATTGAAATGCAAATTGAAGCCGACCACGGCCGCCGAGGTGTCGGCCTTCACGTCGAGCTTGTCGGCCTTCACCGCGAACACCGTGAACAGATAGCGGTGCGGATGGTCGCCCTCGGGCGGGCATGGGCCGCCATAACCGGCCACGCCATAATCGGTGCGCGTCTGCAACGCACCCGTGGGCAGCTTGCCGCCTGCTCCGCCCGCGCCCTCGGCAAGTTCGCTCACCTCCGCCGGGATGTTCACCACCACCCAATGCCAGAAGCCCGAGCCGGTCGGCGCGTCGGGATCGTAGCAGGTCACGGCAAAGCTTTTCGTCCCCTCAGGCGCCCCCGACCACTTCAGATGCGGCGACTTGTTGCCGCCGGCGCAGCCGAAGCCGAAATCGGCTGAGAGGATGAACGGGCTCGGCAGATAGTCGCCGTCCTTGAAACTGTTGCTGATGACCGTGAACGCCATGATTCGTCTCCTCTGACCCGGATGCTCCGTTGCTCGCGATAGCACGTTTCGCGCCGCCGTTTCGCGTTTGCAGCTTGGGAAAGCGGGCAAGATACTCGGCCTTGCGCCGCCGGGAAAGGTCGCGTCGGCAGCGCCGGCATGCTAACCGGTCGCCATGCCGGTTTTAACCCTCGTCGATGCCGCCCCGCTGTTGCCGGAGCGCGGCGCGCTGATCGGACTCGATCTCGGCACCAAGACCATCGGCGTTGCCGTCAGCGATCCGGATCGGCGCATCGCCGCGCCGGTCGAAACCATTGCGCGGCAGCGTTTTCGCCTCGACGCCCAACGCATCCTCGATCTCGCCGCGGAGCGGCGCGCGGTCGGGATCGTTCTTGGCCTGCCGATCAACATGGACGGCTCGGAAGGCGCGCGCGCGCAGTCGACCCGCGCTTTCGCCCGCAATCTCGCGCAGCTCACGGCAATGCCGATTGCGCTGTGGGACGAGCGGCTGTCCACCGCTGCGGTCGAACGCGCCCTCATCGCCGCCGACGCCAGCCGCGCCCGGCGCAAAGCGGTGATCGACGCGCATGCCGCCAGCTATATCCTGCAAGGCGCACTCGACCGGCTGGCGCGCAAACCGCCGGTCTGACGCACCCTTGAGGATGTCAGCCAAACTTCAGGGTCGAAACCGCTGCACTGAAATGCGCCGGAACCCGCGTGGCGCGTCTGCCTCCATGGGCAGCGTCACCACCGGGTTCCGGCGCGTTTCGTGGCAAACGACGCAATGTTGCAACTAGCGCTGTTCGACCGCCTCGCTGCGTGTCCGATGCGCGTGCGTGGCCGGAGCAGCCTTGGATGGACTCACATAGTTGTAAAGCTGACCGTGTACCTGGCTCGGTGCCTGATTCGTCGGCAGGGGATAGTAATTATCAGGAGCGCCCCCGCCCCACGCGAAAGCCGGTGCGGACCCAACCGCCATCGCCGCGAACGTCAACGCAGCAGCAACGGCGTAATTTCTGAAAGACTTGGTAACCATTGTTCGGACTCCTTTGCCTCTGTCCCAGTGCCAAGGTAGAGACGCGAAGGGGCCTCGACTACAGGCTGTTTGAAAAACAGTCTGTTCGGGCGCGGGAACTAATCAGCTCGAGTTGAACTGACATGACCGTGGCACCACACCCCGCGCATCCGACCGGGAATGCGGATTCAGATGAGCCGGGCGATGCGGGTCGCGAATGTTCAGCGTGAAGATGTGCGGTCACCTTGGGCGCGCATGAAATCGATGAATGCGCGCAAGGGGCCGGGCATTTGGCGGCGGCTCGGATAGTACAGGAACACGCCGGAGAACCGGCTGCACCAATTCTCCAGAATCGGAACCAAATGCCCATCGGCAACGTGTGACGAAACCAATGGCTCCGGCACATAGCCGACGCCTACTCCCTCGATCACAGCATTCACCACGAGGAACCAGTCGTTAAGAATGAGTGAACCGTCGACAGCCACATCGAGCCGCCGGCCGGCATTCTCGAAACTCCACGACTGGATCGAACCGTCCCAATCCAAGCGCACCCGCACACAATTGTGAGCGAGGAGATCCTGGGGCGTCGCGGGGCGCGGGTGTTGTGCCAGATAAGCCGGCGAGGCGACGGTCAGCATGCGCTGTTCATCGAGCAGCCGCACCGCAATCATGTCTTTCGCGATCAGTTCGCCGCGGCGAATGCCGGCGTCGAATCGCCCGCTCACGATATCGCTGTTCGTGTCGTCAGCGGCAATCTCGAGTTTTATGTCGGGAAATTTTGTCAGGAATTGCGGCAGCAGTGGACCGACAAGCAACGTGGCAACCGGTCGGTGCATATTCAGGCGCAATGCGCCTGTCGGCTTGTCGCGGTACGCATTGACAGCTTCAAACGTCTTGTCGATGCCGTCCAAAACCGGTTGCGCGTCAGCCAACAAGCGCTCGCCGGCTTCCGTCAGCGCTACGCTGCGCGTGGTGCGGTTGAGGAGGCGCACACCGAGTCGCTCTTCCAAGGAACGAATGGTCTCGCTGAGGCGCGGCCGCGAAATACCCAACTGGGCTGCCGCCTTCGTGAAGTTTCGGCGTTCCGCGACCGCCACGAAGGCGCTCAGCTCAGCAAATTGGGTCGCTCGCATTCCAACTTTCCTGCCGATCGGGTAATCGCGTCATGTCCTACATCAAGCTCGTGCAAGGCACATCCGGCCCAGGCCGGACGGCAGTTCAACTTCCTGCGAGATTCACTTGCGCTCGCAAGCCTGAAAATTTTCAAGTTTCCGGCATCACGCGTTGTAACAAGAGCTCGACCGTCGTGGCGTCGAATTTTTCGGCGCCGTAGAGTGCGCCGTGGGTCCTGCCGAGCCGGGTCTGGGCGAATGTTTCCGCTACGATGGCCGGCGCGCTCGCCTGAAGCGCCACCGCTGCGGCCAACAGCGCGATCTGGCCGACGATCCGCCGCGCACCCGCTTCGTTCGCGGCGTCCAGATCGGCCATTTCGACATTCGCGGTCGCGGCCGCCTCCCGGCTCAGCGCCGCCAGAAGTTCGGCCTCTTCCTGCCGCCGCAGCGCGCGCAACACGTCGAGGCACATGACATTGCCGGAGCCTTCCCAGATCGCGTTGACCGGCGCCTCGCGATAATGCCGCGGCAGGATGCTTTCTTCGACATAGCCGTTGCCGCCGAGACACTCCATCGCCTCGAAAACGAAGCCCGGCGCGAGTTTGCAAATCCAATATTTGGCCGCTGGCGTGACGAGCCGGGCATAAGCGGCCTCGCGCGGATCGGCGGCTGAGCGTTCGAACGCCCGCGACAGCCGAAACACCAAGGCGACCGCGGCTGCCACGTCGAGCGCCATGTCGGCGAGAACCGCCCGCATCATCGGCTGATCGGAGAGACGCTTCTGGAACACGATGCGGTGCCGGCAATGATGCACGGCCTGCGCCAGCGCCATCCGCATCAGGCCGGCCGAAGCAAGCGCGCAGTCGAGCCGCGTCAACTGCACCATCTGCAAAATCGTACGGACGCCGCCGCCTTCGGCCCCGACGCGCCAGCCGAACGCATCGACGAACTCCACTTCGCTCGATGCATTGGAACGGTTGCCGAGCTTGTCCTTGAGGCGTTGCAGGCGCAACCCGTTGACCGCGCCGTCGGGCGCAAAGCGGGGCACCAGAAAACACGTCAATCCGCCCGGCGCCTGCGCCAGCACCAGGAAGGCGTCGCACATCGGCGCGGAGAGAAACCATTTGTGGCCGGTAATGGCGTAGGCGTCCGCGGTCGGCACGGCGCTCGTCGTATTGGCGCGCACGTCGGTGCCGCCTTGTTTCTCGGTCATGCCCATGCCGAGCATCATTCCGGACTTTTCCCACCACGGCCGGAAGGTCGCGTCATAGCTGCGGCTGACCACCTTCGGCGCGATTTTCGCCGCGAGATCGGGCTCCCCCGCGAGCGCTGCAAGTGCCGCATGCGTCATGGTGATCGGGCACAGATGTCCGGTCTCGACCTGCGCCGCCATGTAGAAGCGCGCATTGCGCGCCAGATGCTCGGGCGGTGAAGCGCGCTCCCCGGTCGCGGTCCAGCTCGAGGCATGCAAGCCCTCGGCGACGCTCGCCCGCATGAAGTCGTGATAGGCGGGATGAAATTCGATCGCGTCGCGGCGAAAGCCCTTGTCGTCGAAGCTGCGCAGTTTCGGTGGGTTTTCGTTGGCTTGGCGGGCGAGCGCAAAGCGCTCCGCGCTGCCGCATGCACGGCCGAACGCGGCAAGCGCCGCGGTGTGTTGCACAGCCCCGTTCGCGGCGATCGCGTCGACGAGCGCGGCGTCGCTCGCGAACAGATCTATGTCCACGTAAGGCGGTGCCTGATTGAAGACTTCGTGCGTGTCAAAGCGCGAGCGAGGGTCCGATTGAGGGTCCAAGTGAAGGTCCATGGCGCATCCTCTCCTTTGCCACAAGCGTAGCACGAGGGGCGTCCGCTGAGTTTCCGGTGCATGACCGCCCGCCCGCGGCGACAGCGGGCTTGCCCCCTGGCGCGAATTGGGCCTATAGCACCGCTTTGATGATCAAAGCCCAGCCGCTGACACGCCATATCATTTCGATCAACGACCTCACCAATAAGGAGATCGAGACGATCTTCGAGGTCGCGCAGGGCTTTTTAAGGGAACTCGCCGACGAGAATGTGCCGTACCGGATCGGCCGCAGCACCGATCTGGCCTCCAAATTCGTCCTGGCGAGCCTGTTCTACGAACCGTCGACGCGCACGCGGCTGTCGTTCGAAAGCGCGATGCTGCGGCTCGGCGGCACCAATATCACCAGCGCCGATCCGGCGGTCAGTTCGGCTGCCAAGGGCGAGAGCCTTGCCGACACCATCCGCGTCATTTCCAATTATTGCGATGTCGTCGTCATCCGTCACCCGCGCGATGGCGCGGCACGCCTGGCTGCCGAATATTCGCAAATCCCGGTCATCAACGGCGGCGACGGCAGCCACGAGCATCCGACGCAGACCTTGTGCGACCTGTTCACGCTGCGTGCCAAGAACAAGAGCCTGCGCAACATGAAGATCGCGATTTCCGGCGATCTCAAAGGCAGCCGTACCATCCATTCCTTCGTCTACGCGCTGGCGCGGTTCGGCGCGACCATCGATCCGCTGCCCGCGCCCGGCATGGAATTGCCGGCGCATGTCGATCGCCGGCTGCGCGAGGAATTCCACAGCCGCATGGTTTCGAAGGATTCCGGACTGTCGGGCACGCTCGACGCGCTCTATGTCACTGCCGACCAGCCGCATCAGCTCTCGCTCTACGCCGAGCCGGAGGTCGATTACGGGCTGGTTGTCGAAAAGAAGGTCGACGCCGTCTACGTCACCCGTTTCCAGAAAGAGCGCTGGGCCGAGAAAGACAAGCCCTATCCGAAGATCGACGCCAAATTCCTCGGCGAGCCCAAATTTTCCGACGCCAGCGTCATGCATCCCTTGCCGCGCGTCAACGAGCTCGACGCCTCGTTCGACAGCGACCGCCGTGCGGTTTATTTCCAGCAGGCGGCCTACGGCGTCCCGGTGCGCATGGCATTGATCGCGCTGATCCTGCATTTGCACCAGAACAATTCGCTGCACCGATTCAACGGCGGCTTCGCCAAGCCAGAGCATCCGGTTTACGCGCAGCCGATCGGTACCGGCATCGGCTGCGGCAATGCCAACTGCATCACCTGCGATCCCGCCGAACGGCAATATGCCGCCCACAAGTTCTATGTCATCGCCGACCAGGCCCGCGAGCATTTTCGGCTGCGCTGCGTCTATTGCGAGGCCGAGATCGACGAGGACGCGGCTGTGCCGCTCATTGTCGCCGACGGTGCGCGCAAGACATATGCACCTGGACTGGCGGCGCTGGCGCATGCCGGCGCCGACCGGCTGCGGCACCTCGTCCTCTATCGCAACGATGCCGACGCGGCGGCCGCAGGCTTTACCGCGCGAGAAACCGGCGGTCACAAGGTTCGCGCCGTTTAGAGCATGATCCGGAAAAGTGGATGCCGGTTTTCCGAAAAGATCATGCTCCAACTAAAAATCTCGACACGCCGACGTCTTTCCCAAGTCGTCGACAGGCATTAATGAGCCGTCATGGTGCTTCCGGTGGACTGGTCGCTCATGCCCGCAATCGCCGCGGCGCTCGCCTCCGGCTATCTGTGCGGCTCGATTCCCTTTGGCGTCCTGTTGACACGGCTCGCCGGCGCGCCGGACGTTCGCACCATCGGATCAGGCAATATCGGCGCCACCAACGTGCTGCGCACCGGACGCAAGGCGCTCGCCGCAGCGACCCTTGCCGGGGACATGCTCAAGGGCACTGCCGCCGTCGCGATTACGAGCTTAGTTTTGGACCGCGATGCGGCGATCGCCGCGGCGCTCGGCGCCTTTCTCGGCCATCTGTTTCCGATCTGGCTCGGCTTCAAGGGCGGCAAGGGCGTCGCGACCTATATCGGCCTCCTGCTCGGCTTCGGCCTATGGCTGGCTGTGCTCGCCTTTTGCTTACTCTGGCTCACGATCGCCGCCGTGACCCGCTATTCGTCGCTGGCGGCGCTCTGTGCAAGCGCGGCGACGCCGGCCGTGCTGTGGGCTCTCGCAGACCTGCGGGAAGCGGCATTATTTCTGCTGCTGACGGTGCTGCTCTGGATCATGCACCGCGCCAATATCGCGCGGCTGTTGCGCGGGACCGAGAGCAAGATCGGCGGCGGCAAGGCTAAGAGCCCGGCCGCTTGAGCGCCGTCACTCCGCCGCCACCGCCGTCGGAGCGTGGACCGGCGCGCCGTGGGTGTGCGGAATCTTGTCGGCGTACATTTCGACGAAATGATCCGTTTCGCCGTCGGCGCTGTGCGGCCGCAAGGCCTCGTCGACATAGTTTTGCGACGCCGGATCGGCGACCACGCGCGCCATGATGCGGCGGTAGCGCCACATCAGCCGCAGCCATTGCGACGTCACCTTGAAGAAATCGGCGAC